>JACXTT010000033.1_pt1 | contig 202178 bp, 177 predicted proteins | sample 9270951 | NCBI WGS metagenome assembly JACXTT01 (sample SAMN15532306, study PRJNA645909) | rock metagenome | isolation source: weathered quartz diorite | place: Puerto Rico | collected 2017-06-21 | reverse complement strand
GGTGCTGCCGGTAGTGGACTTGGCGGCGTCGGTGGCAATGACTCAACTGGTGGCGGGGCCGGTGGCGCTACGGGTACAAATTCAGGTGGCGGCGGCGGCGGCGGCTCTCAAGGCGGTGGCGGCGGCGGCGGCGGCGGAAATAACTCAGGTGGCGCTGCTGGTGGCGCAGGTGGAAGTTTAGGTGCCAACGGAACTTCTGCCAACGGTGGTGGAGGTGTCGGCGGAAGTACGGGCGCTGCTGGCGCTTGGACCGGAGGCAATGCGGGTGAGGGGGGAGCTGGTGGTTCGATTACTTTCAAATACAGCACAAGTGACAGCACGTGTCCGTTTTAATTTTTCTGAAATTTCTATCCTAATCTAAGCTCTGATATTTATTTACTTGCGGTTTTGTATTCGAGAATCGATCCTCGCACAGTTTTTATTAAGCTGAAAGCGAGCGACCAGCCCCGCATCGCACGTTAAAACAAGACGAGCACCAAAATGCTTTTTATTATGAAAAACCATAGAGGTGCTCATGGCATTCGTAATATTGCTAACTTCAATTCAAAGAAGCACTACATTGAAGGATGTAGGTGCCACGGCCTGGGAAAGTGAATACAACAGATGAGCTTGACCATTTTTCCGTGTTTGATTGGCTCCAGTCTGTAGACATAGCTTTGTAACCAGATTTAATTTCTTCAATACTAACTTGCGTGGAATTAAGAATGCCATTGAAGTTCCCCAAAATGCGAAGATCAGAGCCAGGTACTTGAAAATCAATGGAAGTATCTATCTCGGAAATCTGCGCGTCTTTACTGATCTGTGACCCATCCGGCATCACTAACAGACATCGTAGGATTCCGGTAGCGTCGGCGAAGGCTGTGCTCGTAAATAGAGATCCGATGCAAAGTGAAGTTGATAACAAAGTCCGTGATAAAAGTGTCCTCATGCTTATTTTCTCCTGTTTGATGTGTGTCTTGTGCATAGCTATATCCGTCTGAAATTTTCTTTGTCATCGTTTAACAACAGTGCTCTCGCCAATCTGTATTCATATTGAAAACAGCTGTATTCAGATAACTTGACCTAATGCTTTCAGCGGACTAGAAGACAAACAATGACTTATAATTATCGCGATATTCTTTCTTCTGAACTTTTGGTGCGCAAGAAGGCCAATCCAAAATTTTCTCTTCGGGCATTTGCTAGGCACTTAGGATTGAGCCCGGGACACCTGTCTTCATTGATTCATGGAAAAAGAAATTTGACGGGCCAACAGGCCGAAAAGTTAATTTCAAAGTTGGAGCTTTCGCCCGGCGATAAGAAAGTATTTCTATCTTCGGCTTTTCCCGGACTTCTGGATGTTGAGACAGTTCGAGAACGGAACTTGAGACTTCTTCAAGAGGATGAATTTATTTTGATATCAGAATGGTTTCACTTCGCAATTTTAAGTCTTGGAGAAATCGCGGGGAATAAGGCTCAGCCGGGTTGGATTGCAGAGAGACTGGGGATCAGTGAACTGCAAGCGCGTGATGCCTTGAATCGGCTGGGGAGGCTTGGTCTTATTTCTGTGAAGAACGATGGGAGTTTTAAACAGACGGGAGAACCGCTAACTACTTCGGACGATATTCCCTCGGGAGCAATTAAGTCCTTTCATAGAAAAACTCTTGATTTGGCAAAGTCAAAACTTGATTCTGTTCCTGTCGGAGCGCGAGAGTTTGGTTCAGTTACAATGGCCATCAACCCTGCGAAGGTCAACAGGGCCAAGCAGTTGATAAGAGAGTTTCAAGATCGTTTGAGTGAAGAACTCGAAGTGGGGAGACGGAAAACCTCGGTGTACACTTTGTCTATGCAGTTCTTTCCACTGACTGCTGAAATGGAGACTACGTGAAAAAATATAAAGTCCTTTTGGGTTTATTTGTTATTTTAGCAACGAATTTTGCATTTGCTAGTAACCGTGTTGGGAACGGTGGTGGTGCTTGGGTTTGCAGATCCCAAGAGAGTGACATCAAGTGGATTCAACTTGTCGACCTCTTTGAAGCGCAAACGGAATTTGGCCTGAATCTAGCACGATTTTCAGGGGATTATCGAACTATCGTTGCGGATGTTTCTGCTGGTATGCTTGCACTGACAGGTGGCTATTTTGCAGAGCTGCCGATGTTTATTAAGCACGTTAACAACCTGTCTGAAGGATCACACGTCGTTTATTTGGAAGAAAAACTTCCTGTGATAAATGATGCACTTTATTTTTCAGTTCCACAATCTGCATCATGTCAGCATGGCAGTATTCGTTATGAACAGATAGTTAACTATGAAAACAATGGGAACATTTTAGTTCAGAAAAATTTGTTCAATGCGCTCAACGAAGAAGCAAAAGCTGCTCTAGTTATTCATGAAGCTATCTATGCATTTCGTAGAGGCCGTGGAGACGCCGATTCGATTAATAGTCGTCGTATTGTCGGTCTCGCTTTCTCGGACTTATCTGCGCAGTTGTTTGATTGGCATCTCAAATTTCTAGAGCACGGGACGGCTCCGGTTTATCCCGGCGCTTACGATATTTATGTCTCAAAAATAAACTCAGATGGTTCGATTGAGAAGCTCTCTAATGTCTTGATAGGACTGACAGGTTGGTTTGTTTCCTATTCCAAACCTCCGATCACACTTTGGGCGCGCTCCAATGAGGATGGGTTTGTAAGTATTAATGTCGATGGGCGTGATGGATTCTATTTTGCTGCCCCGGCGATTAGCATTAAATTGGATGATCAGAACTGGTATTCTGGCGATCTTCCAGCAAATGGCTGGGCGACCAGTCTTTCTGCTTCATCATCGAGCCATTCAATTAAATATTCCTGCGAAAGTGCTACATTCCTGGGAGCCACAAAAGTCCATGTCATTTGTGTAGACCGTTCCATATAGGCGGCACACAATTTTCTGTGGAAAAAATTAATAGAACATCCAGGGCTAAATCTTAGTGTTCATTTTGATCGAATCAATATTTAAGGAGACTTTTCCGATGGAGACGGTCTTCCCCGTTTGATCGAGGATCGGGAAAATAGTTGAAAGATGTTTTACAGCTGTTCCTTGAATGAGCAAAACTTCTTCAAATGTCTGTGGCTGTTGAGATCTTAAAACTTCTTGTTCTTTTTCAAGACTGGAGGAAAGGAGGTCAGATGCCTGAGCATATTTTGCACTTTGTCCCAATAGTGAGTCCCGTTGGGCGCCGGCGGATTGGGCAAACGCGGAGTTGCAGTGAGTGATTGTGCCATCTTGGTCTTTCACTATTAGCATAAAAGGCGCTGAATCAAATATTTGCTGAATACGATTTTGGAAGTTGCGTTCGTCGGTCACGTCACGGGCTGAGGCGAATCTGACGCCGAGTTCGGCATCAGCGGCAGCGCTCCAGCTTAATGTTCGGTAGGTTCCGTTTGCGGTACGATAACGGTTCTCGAAGCCCACAGAGCGCAAGCCTAGATTCAATGATTCAATATTTTTACGGGTCGATTCTTTATCGTCGGGATGAATAAAATCAAAAAACGGTGTGGTCAGTAGAGCTTGTTCGCTGTATCCCAAAGTATTGACCAGGGATGTACTTACTTTTTTTAAAAGACCTTCTTTCCCAGCGACAGCCATCAAATCGCTGGAGATAGAAAAAAATCGATCTAAAGTGATTTGGGAATCTTCAGTTTCCGCTAAGCGCAATAATATTTTGTTAAACTCACGCTGTGCTTTTGCGGATTCAAGATTGGATGAGTGACAAGTAGCAATTCCAAAACATGCCAGTGTCGGAATCATTACTATAAAGATGATAAATTGACTTGCGCTGATGGTTGGAAGTACGATGATCGCAATCACAAAGAGCGTCGACAAAAGTAAAATGGCAATCAAAGAAAACAGAGTGATTTTGTTTTGCAACTGCCAGAAACGGAAATCTTCAATAGTTTTTTTCTTCTCACTCAGATTCAAATAGGGCCTCACAACTATTATTGGATCATATATAACGTATATGGATCATTCAAGTAAACTTCGGAGTTAGGCGCGTGAGATGCCAACTGCTTTGTTGAGAGAAGGGTTCTTGTCTTTTTCTTATCTGATGTCGACCGCCATGAGCACTTTTTCCTAAGGACTATTTGTACGCATGTGGAAGAGAGGGGCTTCCACCGCGCGACTTAGCCCTTTGGTTAATCCGAGCGGATTCAATTCTGATTGCCATCGGCGCAGGCCGCGATATTTCAAATAACTTTAAAAAATATGTTGAGCCGATTGGATATTGATAAAAAAACGATTCTTCCATTGAATTGTAGCAAATTTCTAATTTAAAAACTGTTGATCCAACCATTCCTGGCTTGCCTTGATCACATTCTCTGCTCCGGGGCTTGTGATCGTAGAGTGGTCGCGACCGCTCATAAGAACGAATTCGGTCATTCCTGGAGTATTTTTATAATGCATAAAATTCTTGTAGTTCAGTTCTGGGGGTATTATGCGATCAAGACTTCCGGCAATCATCAAGAGAGGCCCACGAGGTCTTGTGAAGTCGATGGCTGCAGATTTCGTTAATGGGCCTCTGCCCACATGCCTTGATTCTGGGATATAAAATCGTTCGTAGACCTGTCTTCGCTCTTCCTGGGGTTGCGCATTCAAAAAGCTATAAGAGAACGACTCTAAGCTCTTCTGAATGGGAGAGTCAGGATTCGCAAAGAAATTGAAAATACCGGCGTTTGCCCTAAGGAATGAAGCATTCGTGACAAAAATGCCAAAAGGTGGTGCGGAGTCTATGGCGATGGCGGCCTGTCCAAGGCCTTCACTTAAGAGTATCTGTGCAATTAATCCGCCCAGGGAATGACCAACTAAAATTGGCTTCGTAGCTTTTTGGCGTAGGATTTTTCGGTAGTGATTTAAAACTTGATCGAAGGTCAATTTCCCTAAAGGTGCTAAGTGTGAACTTTGTCGAAGTTCCTCAACGCTGCCATCGTGTAGGGGCCACGCGGGTGCAGAAACCGCATATCCTTCTTCCGCAAAAGATTTCACCCAGTTTTCCCAACAAAGTGGGGTCATAAACATGCCATGAATAAAGATGATCTCTTTTGGATTGTTCGTCTTAGGAGACGGGGTGGAATCGAATTTTTTATATAGAGGCAACTCTTGAATTTTGGCGTTCGCGTTCATAGAGAGCGCGCTGACTGCGAGAATCATAAAAACAATGAGATGTCGCAAATTCATTTCGTCTCCCTTGGAACCCATTAAAAAAGAGATGCTTTATTCGTGCCAGATACTAATAAATCTAGTCTTACATTACAACAGTGATCCTAGGTCTAAATGGGTCTGAGAGAGCTTTTGCTGTATCTTGAAAAGTGTCGAGGTGTTCCTGATATCAGGGCCCTTGCCAAAAACCGGCTCGGTGACGAAAGATGTTACTGAGTAGCTATAAGTTGATCTCTTCGTCCTCTGTGGGAGTCCATTCTAAGAGAGACATCTCAGAGGTCTTATTCCAAGCAACATCAGTTTTGCTGATTTTACGGATAGATATTTCATCGCCATTGATAGTCCATAGCAGAGTATCACCTTTTGCGATTTTCATTGCCTTGCGCACGCGGGCGGGGATCGTGGTCTGATTCTTTTTTGATGCTTTTGAAGTTGCAGCTGTTGTTTTCATGTGGATGCTTCTCCAATGTCGCTGTAGATTTCTATCAGGATAAGGCGGTCCGTGCACGTTGTCGAATAGATTAATGGGAAATGCCTAATTGGCCTCAATACCTGACCTTTGTGGTAGCTTAAAATAGAACATAAACAGGTGCTAAAGAGATTTTTTGACCGAAAATTGATAGAGACAAAAAAGCCAATGATTTTAAATCATGAAGTGATCGAAAATGAGAATTAAGAATAATCTAACATTTCAGCGTCTTTAGCTCTTCAGAAAACCCACCGATATATACAACAAAATCTAGTTTAATGCGGAGTTGTCAGAAATGAAACATGCGGCCGTTCCGATGATTGAAAGCTTCAAGAAAGATCCCCAAGTTCGAAAAATTATAAATCAATACTCCGAAGTCAGCACAATGAAGCAGGGTGCCGCATTGGCCTTTGATTGGTCCATTATGTTTGGCGCTGCATTTCTTTGCCATAGCTATTTCAACCCACTTACTTATATGTTGGCCCTCGTTGTGATTGCAAGTCGTCAGCATGCGCTGCTGGTGATTATGCATGAGGCGGCCCACTTGCGGGTTTCAAAGAAAATTTGGCTGAATGATTTTATCGGCGATTGCTTGGCGGCTTATCCCATTTTGATATCCACGGACTTCTATCGCAAGCATCATACGGCCCATCATAGACATACGAACACCCAAGAAGATCCTGATTGGGTTCGAAAGATCAATCTTAAGGAGTGGCAGTATCCTCAGTCGCAGAGGCAGATTGCGCTGTCGTTTGGAAAAACGTTTCTGATTGGTGGTTATCAGTGGTTGGCCCTGATGTGGGCGATCTCTGGACCTGACTGGAAAAAGAAAGGCCTCTACTGGGGAGCAGTTGTCGCTGCTGTTTGCTATCTCGGAGTCTTTAAAGAGTTTCTGCTTTATTGGATGGTTCCGTTGTTAACCGTTCTTCCAGTAATTCAAAGAGTTCGAAGTACATCTGAACATTTTGGATTAGATCGTACTCACGAATTCAATGGCACTCGCAATGTGATGATCGGTCTTGGTGAGAAATTTTTTCTGGCGCCCCATAATATTAACTATCATTTGGCTCACCACATGTATCCAAGTGTTCCGTTCTACAACTTAAAAGCCTTTCATGAGTCTTTGAATAAGTTTGAGGCTTATCGGGATCTTGCGCACAATTCTCAGTCTTATTTGTTTGGCAGTAAATCGGTCCTGAGCGATTTAACTGCCTGTAGTAAGGATGTCGTTAAGTCCGATGCAGCTTGAGTTGATAACTGCCTAGCGAACAACTTTTGTGACTGTATCCCAGGTGCGGGTTGTTACTTGCTTGCCAAAGGTCTTCTCTATCAAGTTCATAAAAACAGGTCCCTTAGGGCCTGGAATGTAAGTTGAATAAACTTCCTGACCTTCGACTTTTAGAATACTTGCCGCTTCGAATACAATTGGTAGCGCCGGAATGGTCTTCGGTTTATCGCGAAGAAAAGTAATGACTCGTTTGGATTCTTTTTTTAAGGAGTGCTTTTTGAAAGCATCCGCCGCAAGAATCTGTTGTAGATGCTCTACAGATCTTACGATTGTGTCAAAGATGCGATCTAGATTTTCCTCCATCGCTTTTTCAATTTTTTTCTCAAGAGATGCATTAGAGGCATTACGAGTGTCGAAAGCAATGTTTCCACTGCTGAGGAACGTTTTCACATTAGTAAAGCCGGCAAGCTCAAAGCACTCTTTAAGTTCAGGCATTTTGGCGTTCATAGGGCTGACGCCTCTGAGAAAGGCTACATATCTTGGCATAAAGCTATTTTAAATTTTTTAGATAAACTTTCAAGTCATTTCAAATTTGATTCAGACAGAAATCAGATCGACTTATTCGGTCAGCTATGACTTGAAATTAAAGACCCAAGGCCCTTTCGAAGTGGACTTCAACGCCAGTCACAAAGATATATTCATCTTGGGGTTCGCTTTCAGGCCCGCCATTTCCAAAGTTGTAGTAGCGCTCCTCGAGGCCGAAGGTCAGAGTAAATGGAAGCCGTGATTTTTTAGCAAGGTCAGTCGAGGCTTCAAGAGCAACTTTGCGATAAGATCCATTCTTGATCAGACCGCCCATATAAGAAGCTGTCACTTCAAATGGTTCCAGGGATGTCGATAGACTTAGTTGGCCTCCGGTAAAGGGCTCTGATAGATCATCCTTCGTGGCCGTCCCCGTATACAAACCCAAGGTCAAAGAATACTTTCCAGTTCGAGTAACTTCGAAGCCTACCACGTTGGTGTACATATCGATCAATCGATTTTTCCAAAGAGTGGCATCGAAGACAAATGTCTCATTGAAGAACTGAGACTCTGGAGACTTGAGTGTGAGCTGGGCTTCATCCAGGACGGATTCAAAAGTTGCAGTGCCTGGTTCATGAAGGCGAATGAAGTCACCTTGTAGGATAAAATCATTTTCAAAGGTATGACTGCCAATGAGTCCATATGTAAAGGGTCCGAAGGCGCCGTCCACGGGGTTGGACTCATTTCCAAGTCTTAAAACAATCTCGGATCGAGGCGCAGTTGCTTCGGCTGAAACTGGTAATGAAGATTCAGGAGTGGATTTATCTGAATCAGCTGACCATGCAAAGTTTGAAATGAAGAATATCAAAGAAAATAGTAAAGCCATTCCTGGCATAGTCACATCCAATATTTATGTTGAAACTATATTCGTTGAAAATGTTCTTGTCGACAAAGGGTTCAGTTAGGATATATCCGGCAATGTTCATGTAATGTAGGGACATGAAGGACACAAGTAAAAATACCTTGCTTCTGTTTAGGGAGGCCTAATTTTAATCATCAGGTATCACGGAATTCTTGTTCCTGAAAAAACTTGCTGCTACCTTGTGCTATATTTTTATTTGGAGGTAGGGTGAACAAAAAAGGCACAGCACTTGCGCAGTTCTTGAAAGAAGCCCGTTCCTCCGCCAAACTCACACAGCTAGATGTTTCGACGCATCTAGGTTACGACACCCCTCAATTCATTTCCAATTGGGAAAGAGGAGTTTCAGCTCCTCCAGTTGCGATTATCAAAAAAATATCAGAGCTTTATAAAATATCGGCCGAGAAATTATTTGAGATCGTCCTGAACGAGGAAATTCGCGCCAGGACGGAAGAACTTCGTAAGAAATTTAAACAGGCTCACTAGGATTCGATTATTTTCTTAAAATAGAGTGCAAGCGTCCAAGGCCCATCACGTCCCAGTAGCGGTATAGAAATCCATTGCTAATGATGTTTGGGTAAAAGAAGGCACAAGTTAGCGCAAACAAAAAAACTGCCAATATAACAAAGGCAAAGCCTTTCCAAGCCCCACTGAGATCCGCCTCGCTGAGTTCGATATTCGCGATGGTTGCAAAGGAAATATAAAGCCATACCCCGAGATGAAGTCCTAATGTGGGCAGACTTTGTAAAGAGGGATGTTTAATAAAGAACCTTCCACCAGGAATAAAATAATAGAACCACACAAGCATGATGGCAGGTCCCACAATCAGGGGAGCGACTCCGATGAACAGGCTCCCCATGGATTGCCATAGTTGAGGAAGGAATAACAAATTCCAAGTGTTTCTACGGCTGGTTACAACGTGTCCATGGGATCCGCTCTTGGCGCTGAAGTCGATCAGTTTGAAATTTTCGATTTTATGTAAAAATAAAAGAGCCGCGAACATATGACTCACTTCATGAATCATGATTCCTGGGAAGAAAAGGTATAAAAATGTTTTAGGATTTGTTGCGTGGGAAGCGGCCTCGCGAGTTTTTCGTGACACCCAGTTGATTAAAAAGCCTAGGATAAAAAGGCTTGCAGAGAATATCAATAAAAGGAAAACAGCTTCGAGGCTAAATTTGAAGACGGACTTATTGAAGTGCATACTGGAAATAGCTTAAGCGGCCCATCGCAAAAGAAGAAGTAATTCAAACGATGCTAGACTTCAAAGATCTTATTGAAAGTGCCTTTTGCTAAGTGAAAAGGCACTTTATTTAGTTATTCGACGGGGATTAGGAGCTCCGTAATCAAATCTTGTTCTGGAGTGATATTAGGATCATTAACATAATTTTCGATGCAGGCACCAGGGCGTAATTTGGTTTTGCTATCTCCCAATGTTTGAAAGATCTTTTCAAAAGCGGGCCATACTTGGTGGTGGGGTCCAGTTAAGATAAAACGTGCGTACTTACCTGCAGGAATTTTTTGATAATCGAGGCCCTTCGGCAAATTCCCTGGCTCGGAATCCAGAGCAACTCCCGCATCATAAACCATTGAAGACTCATCCTTGGATTTTAAATCCATCACGCTTAATCCCAGATATTCTTGGATTTGGGGTTTTGCGAACTTTCCCTCAAGCAGAGGGAATAAATCCATCCAGGCTGGAATGGCAACTTCAGCGAAAGGCCCTTGTTTTCTTACAAAAACAAAGTGACTGACAGGTCGGGTGATAAAATCAGGCTTCATGGTGAGGTTCATCTCAATCTCCTTGATTGGTTGTGATTTATTGAGATTGTAGATCAACTCATCTTGTTCAACTTTTCCAAGATTGCGAAACTCTCGCGGGCTTAAAGAGAAGCTTTTTTTGAATACTTTGTTGAAGGCCGATGGTGTTTCGTAGCCAACGGTCAAGGCGACTTCGGTAACTGAAACTTGTGTGTCTTCTTGAAGCATTCTTAAAGCTAAAGAAAGTCGTACGCGACGAAGAAACTCAAAGGTGGTTTCCCCGGTGTAGGCCTCAAAAAGACGCCCGAAATGATACGAAGACGAACCAGCCTCTTTGGCAATCTTCTTAAGATCCAGATTTGAGGAAAATTGAAGGCGCATGTATCGTTGTGCGCGGCCTATTTGTGATCGATGGAAATGACTTAACATGCTGGATTTCTTTTTGTTCATAAGGATCAGTATGGAGAAGGAAGACCACTTTGACTTGTCCAAAATTGCGAAACTGAAAATAATTAGACCACCTTAAGAAGCTCCTCATCTGGTCCTGTCTGAATGGACGTTTTGAGTGAAAACATTACCCGGTCCATAATGTGGAGATTCCTTAAAACAGTTTAGGGTTTGCTGAAAATATCGTTATAAAAGATCAAACAAAAGGATGTGACAAGATTCCGAGTATTCATTAAACAATCGACCTACCATATAAGGATCCTTCTGTGCATAAATCTGTTACCTACCGCGATTTGATTGTTGATGAATTTCGTCGTCGTCAAAAACGCAATGCTGCTTACTCCTTAAGGGCGTTTTCCAGAGATTTAGGTCTAAGTTCTTCTAGGCTGAGTGAAGTTATCAACGGTAAAGTTGGAATTTCTGAAGTTCGTGCTGATGGCATTGCCAATAAGCTCAGGTTAAATACTAACGAAAAATCTTTGTTTGTGGACTTGGTGCAAAGTGAGCACGGACGGTCTCGCATGACCAAGACTGCTGCTCTGACGCGCATTAAAGCGCGTATGTTGCAATCACGGGCTATGAATGATGATGAATTTCAATTTATCTCTGATTGGCATAATCTTGCCTTAATTGAACTGTTAAATGTTCCTGGTGTTGAGCATTCTGTCGCGAGCTTTTCAAAAAAGTTAGGTCTGACTGAAGAAGTTGTGCGAGAAACTTTAGATCGCCTGCAAAGGCTCGGTCATATTGCTCCAGAGGGTGATCGCTGGGTTCCTGTCGATGTTGAATCGACAACGACATTTGATATTCCATCGAAAGCGATTAGAAATTTTCAAACTCAAGTCTTAAATCTTGCGCAAAGAACTTTGGAAGAGCGGGATGTGGCAGAGCGAGATCTGTCGTCTTTAATATTTGCCTTCAATTCTCAGCAAATGGTCTATGCAAAAGAGCGTATTCGTGAATTCCGTCGAACTTTGGTTAAAGAATTAGAAGATATCGGCGAAAAAGATTCGGTTTATTGCTTGTCAGTTCAGTTTTTTGAGTTAACGGAGAAATAGTGAGAAACATATTCCTAGTCATAGTTGTTTTGTGCGTTTCTATTTTTAGCTATGCCAATGAGGGTGTAGATGCCCGTGAAGTTCAAAATGGAGGCGGTGGAGTTCGTGACAATGATGGCTTTAAGACCTTCTATTCTGCGAATATTCCAGTTTATCCAAATGCTTTACAACTGAACGAAATCCCTGGGATGGGTTTGTTGGTAGACAACATTTCGAATCTTATGGTTTCTGATCCCTGGATCTCGCCAATTTTGGTTTCTATTTTTCCTCATGAAGACCGTAAGTACTATCGAGTCAATCAAAGTGAACTTAATGATGTGCAAAGGCTGGAGCTTAACAAGATATATGGCCAGCAACTCGGCGTGAATCCTGATCAGGTGGTGATTTTTGCCTTTACTGATCCGCGCAGCAAAAACACGTTTCTTTTGCCGTCCTTCTTCAAGTTGAAAGAATCTGAGCAGGCAGCCATCCTTTTTCACGAATCTTTATGGGCTTACAATCCGCAATTATCCTATGCGACGGTTATCGAATCTGAACAAGCTGCACAAGCCTATTTCGAGCAACCAGAATCTGCGCAGAAAGCTTTCACATTCTATTCGCGTCTTGGAAGAATTTATCAGAATCGGTTTATGCTTATAAGTGCTGTACTATCTACCGGAGAGTTTTCGGTTTCTGATGCGAGTAAGTTCCCAATGGATCTTAATAGGCTTCTTGGGGCCTCTTTTATTAAATGCAGTTCTCAAGCGACAGGGGATCTTGATGACTGTGGTCCAACATTGTTGATCTGGCTCGCAAAATCTTTGCGTAATCAGCCTTCATTGACTGCTCAGGCACTTTTCGAGTTCTTGAGCAGTAGCGGACGAGTTTCGTTAAGACTTTTGAATCAATATGACTTCAAAGATAAGGTTGCACTAAATAGAGCATGGAGCGAGCGCCTCAATTTAGGTTCTGTTATTTGGACTAACGACGAAATCTGTTATGAAGTCTTAGATATAAACTTAATTTCCGTTGGAAATCTTTGCTTCCGAGGCCCCATCCCTGTGATGAAAAATCGCCTCAACTAAATTTACCGTTCAGATTTTGGCTGTGATCCGTTCTTTATAAATACAAAGAACGGATCAGTGGAAAAAAAAGATGGATTATATCAATAATCACATGAGTTTCATTTCCCAACTATGGATTTCCATATCGGCCAATACCGAACAAACTGTTTTGAGAGAATCCAAAAATCAGACTGCCGTTAGTTGGATGGATCGTTAAAGCATTCGTGCAGCTCATTGTGGTGATCGGCCATGAAAGAGCTGTTGCTATCGAAGTAGATTGACTCCATTTTCTCAATTTACCATCTCCACAGTAATAAACTATTAGAGAGCCTGAGTTTCTAGATAGAGTGATTCCCGTGATATTGCTTACGCCCGCATCGGCAAAGAGCGTTGCCATGGCTCCTGTTGCACTCATGGTGCGTACTCTATTGCCATCGCCAGTGTACCAAAGACTGACAGTTGAATCATAAATGAAAGGACCTAGGTTTGTAACATGCGGGACAAAATTTGTGACAAGGCTTTGGCCGTCAGTTGGCCAACCATTACCATGACTTCCCAGAATTCCGGCGAAGTTACTTTGAACCCCCGTGGTCAGGTCGTAGGACTTTATCAAGGTGTTACAATAGTTTCCACACCAGCTTCCAGCAGATGCAATCACCGAATTGCCAAGTATGCCTAAGACTTTAGGGAAATAGCTAGAGTCAAATTTTACGACTCCGCCATCGCCAGTTGTGTAACTGGTTGCACCGCCTCCGGTAATATCAACCCATTTGCCAGTACTGCTGCTTAGCTTCGCGATCATTTTGCCGCGATTATATACTATGTCATCGGTAGATGTAATTCCGATACTGGCTGTATCTACATAGTTATCTACCATAATGCCTTGAGTGTTTGCTGGGTTGGTCGTGTCTGGAGTGATGTTGATGCCATTCCCAGCAAGTGTAGACATTGTTTGATCGTCATTAAGTTGACGAATACGACCATCGAGTCCGTCAAGAAAAACAAGTTCTCCGGTTGATTTCATCAGCAGTCTATTAATATATCCGATGCGTGCGCTGTTTGCCGCAAGTCCATCTCCATAAAATAGATTTTGTCCTGCAATAGTTAGGACTTTATTATTCTGGTCTAGCGTGCGAATCGAGCCCCAGTCATTCCAGTAGGCTTTTCCATTTGCATCGATGAATAGATCATATAGAGAAAGCTTGCAGGCGCTTGCTAATGTTCCGTCAGGACAATATCCAGATCCGCTAGCACCGATTAAATCATTGAAAACACCGGTGCCATTGTTGTACTTTTTAATAGGCAAGCCAAATCCAACCATATAGATATTGCCATCCATTCCAGACATCAGACTCGAAGTGTTTGTTGTATTGATCGTAGGAATAGGGGTGATGACCTGATAACTTATTGGATCAAGTCGAGTATCTGCGGAACCGCCGCCACCTGTATTTAATTTTACGTAAGCGCTCAGAGTTGAAGACGAAGAAGTGTCAAAAGAGAGACCTAGCCAGACTAGGCTGTAAATTGAGATATCTCCAGAAGAGTTACCATAATATCCATTTCCGCTCGGAAGATATCGATTTACTATTTGGGTTGCCGGATCATAAACCCAAATGTAAGGAGGTGTGGACGTGTTTAGGGTGTAGCCGAAATAGTTAGCTAAGAAATAGATCTTACCATTCGGACGAACCTGAAATAGGGCTGATGTGTTTGGAGTACTCATTGTTGGTGGGGCCAATAATAAGTTTGTCGCAGTAATTCCATCTGTATAGAGAGATCCTCCGCCAATAATCGTGTTAATCGTCCAAGGATTACTTTGCGTATTGATCATGCGAATGCGGATGTTATCCCAAAGATATAAATTACCTTGATAGTCCATGGCAATTTTAAGTGGCTTGTATAGCTTTGCGGAGGTCACAGGACCGCCGTCTCCTTCATTGCCAATTGTTCCAGTGGATGGAATTAGTACTTGATATTTTCCATTCGCTGGATCAATTTTCATAAGTCCATTGACCTGGTCAATGATGATGATAGTTCCATTTGGCATGACGACAAATTGTTGCATCATGGGCGAATTGTTATTCTTTTGAATACTCAAAATTGCACTTGCCGCAGAAGAATTCACTCCCGTATCAGTATTTCCTGCTAAAATTTGGATATTGCCTGAATTTAGTGAGGTACTGACGTTAGCTGTGGAAATATCTCCTGCATTCGTAGCTGTGACTTTGATGCGGAAGTAAGTGCCGGGTGCGCCGCCAGTCCACACATAGCAACCGGTGTTGCCGTCATCAAGTGTAGTGCTGCCACTGTCTGGCGTGCATGCACCGTTGCTTCCGTTTGTTAAATTAGAAGCAATTAAAGTATAGCTCTTATCATCTTTTGTATAATAAATTGAAATCGGGGTGCTACCTAAGTTTGAATCTGAAGCTTTCCATTTGATATAAACGCTTCCGTTTGCTGCGACTGCATAATCAGACAATTGAGTTGGATTTGTTGGCGCATCGTTATTGGCAGCAATAATGTTTAGCAAGGTAGGTGGGGACGGCGATGTATAAATGATGCTCGCATCATCAACTCCACTGGTCCCTGATCCACTATTAGACAGGGCTGATATCAAGCCAGTATCATTTTTTACGAAGCCATAAAGGGAGTAGGTTCCCGTTGTAAAACCAAGTTGATAATAGTAATTATTAAGTGAAAGACTTTTCGCAGGCGTAAGCCCAGGTGGACTTGCGCTGACAGAGCGCCAACATGAATCACTAGCACTTGGTGCCGTAGTCGTATTCATCTTAATACAAAAATAGGAAATCTTTGAAACCAAAGATGAAGCAGAAAGATTGACTTGCACATTTTGAACTGTAGTTGAGGCGCTTTGAGATATCGTGAAAGCGCTGACAGTAGGGAGTGTAGATTCAATAACAAATGCACCACTTGTATTTTGAGATTGGTTGCCAGCAGCATCTGTTACGGTAACGCGGATTTTTGCACCTACAGTGTCGACATTCGGTAAGCTAAATCCAGTCATGCTGTAAGCTTGATTATTATTTGCCCCTGCTAGCGCCACTTTTGTTCCAATGGTGCTCCATGAAGAGCCATTATATAATTCTACTGTAAAGTTTGTTCCTGAAGAAACATTGGCTTCGGTGAGAGTCCATGATGCAGAACCACTCGCAGAGTTTCCCGGTGCAGAAGGTGGATTGGCAACAGTGAGAAGCGGTGCTGTTTGATCTAAAAGTACCGTAATAGAACTTGGCGCGGTGCTAATGTTGCCTGCAAGGTCCTTGCTCCAAATTTTTATGGCATGATTCCCATCACCAGTCGCAATAGTAAAACTCATTGAGCTTGCACATGTTTGCCAAGCTGGATCGGTTATTAGAGGGGCAATTGCGCTTTCTGTGATAAGTACCTTTGCGTAATCTGCGATGCAAGTCACATTTAACGAAACCGCAGTCGAATTCGTAACAGCTGCTGAGCTTAATATTGCCACGGGCGCTGTTGGAGGAGTGGAGTCCACCACGAAAGCAGCAGAAACAACTTGTTTTGTTCTGTTCGCTAGATCCGTCGCTGTGGCTCTCACGGTAACATTGCTGCTGTTAAGTGATGGAACGGTCCACGCATAGTTTCCTGCGTTTGCTGTGGATGCAGCGATTGTTGTCCAAGAAGTACCAGAGTTCGTAGAATATTCGAACTTGATAGGAGTTGATCCAAAGTTTGTATCTGAAGCTGTCCAGTTAATATAATAAGTGGAAGCTCCGGCAAGAATATCTGTGGATACGGGTTTGTTCAGCGTTAAGGTTGGATCGGTATTGTCGATCGTCAGATTCGATGTGGATGCAGATGAAGTTGAAAGATTTGATTGATCTGTCGCAGTGACACGAACGCGATATGAAGTGGCATCCACAGTAGGGATGCTCCAGGAGTATGTTCTGGTGTTTGCGGTGGCGGCAATGATAGTTGTCCATGTGGCACCAGAATCAGAGGATGACTCGATCTTAATTGGAGTTGCGCCAAGATAAGCTCCATTCGCCGTCCAAGTGATTGCTTGAGTTGAACCACCCGAAAGATATTGACCTCCAGTCAAAGAGGTCAGCGAAATTGTCGGTGAAGTCGAGTTGATTGCAAAATCAGACGTTGAAGTGACACTTCTGGTGTTACCTGCAGCATCTTTGATGGTGACCTTGAATCGAACAGTGCCGGAAGTAATAACCGGTGTCATCCAAGAGTAACTTCCTGAGTTAGCTATGCTTGTTGCAACGGAACTCCAACTAGTTCCAGAGTTTGTAGAATAGTCGATAGAAATGGGTGTTGTCGGCAAGGTATTGTTGTCAGATCCTGTCCAAGTAATTGCAGCAATGCTACCACCAGCAATGACTTGTCCGCCAGTAAATGAGCTTAAAGATAAAGAAGGTAAAACAACATCTTTAGTTAGATTGACGGTGCTTGAAACAGAGTTGCCAGCGACATCCGCAATTGTAACTGTAAATGAAATAGCGCCATCGCTGACAGCGCTGAGATCCAGTGTTTTTGTCCATGTTCCAGCGGAGCAAGAAGTCGTGCTAGTAGCAGCTCCTGTAAGATTGATGGTCTGTCCGTTTTCAGAACAAGTGCCATTCAATGTGTAAGAGCTGACATTACTAGCATTGATGTAAGAACCATTGGTCGGTGATGAGATTGCAAGAGTTGGCAAAACTGTATCTTTGATAAATGCGCGTGTGATCGTACTCACGTTCCCGGCAGTATCATTTTGGGTAACAGAAATATTCAAATTTCCTTGTGGTGCCGCTGAAAAGCTCAAAGATCCCGACCAAGTGCCGCTAGTGCAAGTAAAGGTGGCAGAACTGTCACCAGTAATAACGACGTTGCGTGAATTCTCAGAACATGTTCCGTTGATGGCGAAAGCACTTACATTGACAGCATTGACATAGGAGTTCGCCGCTGGGGAGGTAATAGCTAAGACTGGGGCACTGGTATCTTTGATAAATATGCGTGAATCAGTGATCGCGTTGCCTGCAATATCAGAATGAGTTGCCGTAACTGATACAGAACCTTCTGCGGCCGCTGAAAAATTTAAACTTGCGGTCCAAGTACCGGAACCGCAAACAGCAGTTCCTGAAGCATCTCCGGAGATGACGACAGTTTGGCCGTTGTCAGAACATGTGCCGGTTGCAGTAAAATTACTGACCGAAGCGGCGTTAATGTATGTGCTAGCAATAGGTGAGGTAAATGATACAGCCGGTGCGATGGTATCTTTTTTGTAGGTGCGGCTGGCCGTAGTCGTATTTCCAGAATTGTCAGAGTGATTGTATGTAATTGTAAAATCATTGTCAGGAAGGGCGGATACGTCAAGAGTGAGTGTCCAGTGACTCGCAGAACATGTCGCAGACTTAGTGAGTGGGGACGTGATGTTTACAGGGTTTCCATTGACCGAACAAGTGCCATTCAAGGTGAAGCTTGCTGCATTCGAGATGTTAACATAAGAGTTGGCAACTGGAGATGTAATGCCAAGGCTTGGCAGTCCGGTATTCTTATTCAGAGTTAAAGTTCCACTTCCATTATTACCCACGCCATCAGTCTGAGTGGCGGTGACTGTAACGGATCCTTCTGGTGATGATGTGAAATCAAAGTTTAAATTCTATGTACCACCGGAACAAGTCGCTGATAGGGAGGAGCCATCCGCTGAAATGACGACAGCGACACCCTCTTCAGAGCAACTTCCTTTTAAAGCATATGTTTTGTAGTTGCTGTTATTTATATCACCCAATAACGTCGTCACAGTTATTGTCGGAGCCACTGTATCTTTAACAAAGTTTCGCGATGAACTTGTATTATTGCCCGCAAGGTCAGAAATCGTTGCTGTTAAATTGACAGTCCCTTGTGTGGCACCGCTAAAATTGAGCACCTTAGAAAAACTTCCTGAAGCACACGTGGCAGTTCCAGCAGCGGAGCCAGAAAAGGTTACTGTCTGAGTATTTTCAGAACAAGTTCCAGTGACTGTGATTGCAGAAACATTAGCAATATTGATGGCACTACCTATTGCCGGAGACGTAATTGCTAAAGTTGGGGCGACTGTGTCTTTGATAAATGTTGTGGTCGTGGTCGTAGAATTTCCGGCTAAGTCATCGTGAATCACATTAAAAGAAAAAGAACCTTGGGCTATAGAAGATAGATCGAGAGACGTAGACCAGGCTCCAGCAGAACACGTTGTGATCGTCCCAAAAACCATAACGTTGCGTCCGCTCTCAGAGCAAGTTCCGCTAACTGGGAAGTTTGTGACATTTGCAATATTAACAAAGGAATTCGCAGAAGGTGATGTAATGGCTAAAGTAGGAGTTGTGGAATCAATTGTAAAAGCAGAAGTTGAAACAGTTGTTGAGTTTCCTGCCTTATCTACGGCAATAATTTTAAATTTGGCGGTGGAAACATCAAGTGTAGGTACGGTCCAGTTAAATGAGGACAAACCTTTCACATCGGCGATCGAATTGAATGTGTTGCCGTCTTGTGCAAAGTAAAGTGTCGCGGTATCGATTCCTGATGTAGCATCGCTGACCAAGAAATTCATAGTAAGAGATGATCCTCCTTTTAAAGGAGCACTGATCGGGGTGATCGAAACCGTAGGTGCTATTTGATCTAATAGCACATTGACTGTCTGAGGAGATGAACTGATATTCCCAGCAGAGTCGATAGCCCACAGACGCAAAGTCTTAAGGCCATCACCCATTGAAAGTGTGTAGGGAATGACTTGTGTATTCGATGATGAACAGTTGATGGTATAAGCACTCGGAGATAGGGGCGCTGCCGCCGTATTCTCAGTCAAAGCTATTGAACTAAAGGTATCGCAATTGATCATGCTTGATCCAGTTGCGAGCAACAAACTTGTGTTGAGTGAATTTGTTGGCGTAGCACTAGCCAAACTTAAAGGTGGTACAACGGCAGGAAACGTATTGGGGATATCGATAGATAGATTTTGTGTGACATAAGGCTTTGTAAGATCGACATTGCCTGAGCCATCATCGACACCCACTTTTAAAACCATCAAATGAGTGCCTTGATAGTTTTTAGTTGGTACAAATGAATAACTCGAAGAATGAGAAACCACGGTGCCATTCAAATTCCACTCATAGGCGAACAGAAAGCTTTTATACCAATGTGAAGCCGTCACCGCAAAGGAGGCTTGCGAAGTTTCGGCATAGCTGGCTGGCTTAGAAAAGGATTGAATATCTGGCGGAGTTAAATCTTTAACCTCGTCATAATTAACATTGAATAAACTCTGAACGGTTGCTCGAACTCTCGTGTCTGCAAGGACAGTGTCGTAAGCTTGCGATACAGTAACAACAGTGATCTGATTCAAAGATTGTAGCAATGCTTCGACAGAGCTAGTTTGCAACTGACTCAGTTTGATCATTCCCGTGGAATCTGCAGAGTTGATCTTTTCAATTAAAGAACTAGAGACCGTAATGTCTTGATCACGCAACCCAGTAAGAGGACGAGAATAGTTCTCTCCACAAGCTTCAACTCTTAATAAGTAATTTACTTTTTCAGTTTTCGGGTTAATTCCAACGGACTTTAAATTTTTAAACTTGAAACTGCCGTCATTATCTAGGGCAACAGAACGTGCAGGAGTCGAATAATTAATCGAACCATCACTTGCCACAGAATAAAGAGATACATTTTTATTAGAACAGTTTGCCTGCGCACTCATTCCGCCATTTGCGAACATGGAGGCTTTTCCGGTCACAGTACTTGTGAGATCTGATTGCCAATTAAGTTCGGCATTGTCTCCGAACGGAGAGCACGCAGTTAAAATGAGTGACAAGCTTATACCAAAAAGAAATGCACGGGTGGTAGTCATGTCTATATTCTCGGAAGATTCGCGTTCTAAGAAGAGGTGTTCTTAGAACAAGGTGGTCTGCGTGTAAACACGACTATAAGGACCTCAATCCAGCATTATTAATAATCGTTAAGGATTCAGATATTCTGCAATCCCAAGCATGCCATTTTGGGAATAAGCGAAGATCAAACTTCCGCGGTTAGAATTGTAGATCATATCAAATCCCGTGCAACTCATCGAAGAGATCGGCCATGGGAATGCAGTGTTAGAGGTTAGAGAGCCATTGGTCATAAGTATTTTATGAATAATGCCTGTCGTGGTGTTGCAATAGTAAAAGTACTCCGTGGTGCTGTCATAACGGCGATAAGCAAAGTTACCGATGGTTCCGGTTGGGCCGTTGATGTATGTGACCATATTTCCGCCCGGCATAAGTTTTTTAATCGCAGTGTTTACAAAACTATGAACATACCAGGCTCCACTTTGACTGTCGTATTTAGCAGAGACATTTCCGGGATTGACGGGGACGGGGCAGGTATTTAAGGCTGTTCCATCGGCACACCACGTGCTGTAAGTCGATCCGGTGACATTGATCCCAGCAAGAGTGCTTTGAACGGTTGTCGTTGTGTCTATCATTTTAAAATAAGGATAGTCAGTATAAGTGCCATTGATAACACCAGGACCAATGACGACTTTTCCGTTACCGTATCCTAAGACGGGAACAAGTCCACTGGTGTTGTTATATTTTATGCTAGCTCCAGCAAGGCCATCGGCGCTGTTGTACATGGTGCTGCCTCCGCCCGCGATAACTTGCCATTTTCCAGTGCTTCTGTTCAACATGCCTAACTGACTTCCCGTGTAGGGGTGGTAGACATTACCTAAGGCATCCAATCCAAAATGGCTCACTATGATGTTGTTGGCGAGAGATAAAAAACTTTGACCTAAAGCAGGTAGACTTGTTGAAGAGAATCCGGGAACGCCATTTCCCGCGATGCTCTGGATGGATTTTGAATTTAAATTTATTTCCTTAAGATAGCTTTCTTTAGCATCGAGAACCACAAGAAGATCATCGGAACCATTGTTCCAAAGGCCGAAAGCATTAAGGTTTCCGAAGCGGGCAAGTAAGGGATCTAGACCGTCGCCATAGTTCAGCGGCTGCCCCGCAATAGTTAAAATCGTTCCACTATCGGTAACAGTTCTGATCGTCCCATTTTCGGGAAAATAGAATTTCCCGCTGGAAGTAACAAAAATATCCTCAGGAGTCATTTTGGCTGTTGTTAAGTTAGTGCCGTCTGGAGAGTAGCCAAGTCCATTATTAAGCGCAGTGATTGTTTGAGTTGTGGGATTGTACTTCGATAGGTAGCCGGCTGATTTATTAACGATGTAAACTTTAAGATCCGCACCGAGCTTGATCTGAAGCCAACTAGCATTCACTGGGGTAGTCAAAGCTATTGTGTTCAGAAAGTTTCCAGCTGAATCGAAAATTCCTATATATCCATGATAACCTCCATCGTAGGAACACAGGCCTGATGGAGTTGTATAGTAATTGGCAATGAAGCCTTGAATATTATTGGAGGCATCTAAGATAGGTGCAGCACTCGGAGCAGGACAATTTTTTACATCAATGCCTGGATAACCAGGTATGCCAGCTCCATTCAGATAGATGGAAGTCGAAGACTGATCAGCAGCATGATACCAACGTATATGACTGCAATAGTTGCAATCAGAGTTCATTATAATATCGCCATTAGGCATCGGCTGGAAATAGTAGCTACTAGATAAACTTGGAGAGGGTGCTAGGATTTTTAATGAAAGAGGCGCGGCAACAGTATCTGCTGTGGAAGCACCTCCTCCTAAGAAAGTGGTTACTGTTCCTGCTGTTAAATCCACTTTGCGAATTCTATCCTGATCCCACAGGAGTAAGTTATTCTGATAGTCCAAGGCTATCTTGCCAAGGGATTTCACTTTCGCTCCAGAAAGTGCACCATCAGTGATGCTTGTTCCGATGGGAATGAAAGTGCTCATAAGGCCAGAGCTGGGATCAACTTTGATCAGACCTCGAGTGACATCTTTGAAATAAATTGTTCCAGATGGATGAACAACTAGCGAATGAATGTCCCCCTGACGAACATCATTTGTAGGTGTATTTATAAATACTCCTGAACTTGCTGAGCCGCCAATGCCAGGTTCCGTATTACCCGCGATAAATTTAATTGCAGAGACATTCAGTGAAAGAGAATTTAATTGCGAAGTAGAGCTGCCTGAATTCGTAACTTTCATACGAACCTTAAAATAGCTCGAGGTCGGAGAAGCATTGGTCCAGACATAACAACCGGTCAAGCTGCCAGTAAGGGAACAACCACTTCCTTGCGAGTTATTGAAAGTGCCAATAGATGTCCAATTTATGTCGTCAGTTGTATAGAATAACTGAATGGCCGAAGCTGGAAGCGTATTCGAGTCAGAGGCTTGCCATTTTATGTAAACACTTTGACCAGCTGGAATTATTAAATCTGAACTGCTTAAAGGCGAACTCGGAGAATCCGAGTTTGCTGCCAGGATCTGCGAAATAGTAGGGGGGGTGCCTGGTGAGTATGTCACAGTGGCGTTGTCAATTCCAGGTGTGGAGCTTAAGGAAGAAATATTCCCCGCTTGATCCTTGGTCCAAGCTGAAATGATATACGTTCCTCCACCAAAACCAATGCGGAAATAGTAGTTGCTTAGATTTAAATTGCTAGTGGGTGCTAAACTTACATTTTGCAATGGGATCCAACATCCATCTGAACTTGTGGGTGTTGTGCTGTCATTATATTTGAGGCAAAATGCTGAAATCAAGAGATTGTCACTGGCCTGCAGGGTAATAGGGACGTTGTTACTTGTAACAGTAGATGAGGTAGCACCGTTAGCTTTAAACTGCCCAACAACCGGGGCTGTTGAATCCACGGTGAATACAGCAGTGGTTACTGACGTTGCTGGATTTCCTGCGCTATCACTCGCGGTTACTTTGATTGACATCTGAGTGCTGCTGACAGATGGAACAGTCCAAGTGTAGGGTGAAGAATTGGCGACGGTGCCAATGCTGCTCCATGAAGATCCATTGTTCGAACTGTACTCCAAAAGAATTGGATTTACTCCAAAGTTTGCATCAGCGGCAGTCCATGCGATGGACTGAGTGGCTCCTCCCTTAAGGATCAAGCCTGAAAAATTAGTATTCAGCGACAGAGTTGGTGATGTTTGATCCAAAGTCACTATCGCCGAGCCAGCACCAAGACTTATATTTCCAGCTAAGTCTTTACTCCAAACTTTTAAAGTGTGATTTCCATCACCGGCTATGATGGTGAAGCTTTTAGGGCTGCTGCAAGTTTGCCAAGAAGGATCGCTTGCTAAAGGGGCGGTGGTATTCTCGGTAATAAGAATCTTTGCGTAATCGGCAATACAAGTAACATTTACTGACACAGTCGTTGAGTTAGTAACCGCAGCAGACGCCAATGAAACGGAGGGTGCTGTCGGCGGAGTGGAATCGATAGTGAATGCTCCAGAAACCACTTGTTTTTGCCGTAGCGCTAAGTCCGTGGCCGTTGCTCGCAAGGTGACATTGCTGCTATTCAATGACGGAACTATCCAGGCGTAATTTCCTGCATTGGCATAACTGGCAACAATATTAGTCCAAGTAGTTCCACCATCTGTAGAGTATTCAAACTTCAAAGGCGTTGAGCCAAAGTTGGTATCCGATGCTGTCCAGTTAACATAAAAAGTGGAACCACCAGCTATGATATCAGTTGATGTTGGTTTGACGATGGTCAGGGTGGGATTTGTATTATCAAGAGTTATATTTGTACTCGAAGCCGAAGAAGCAATTAAATTCGACTGATCTGTGACGGTGGCGCGAACACGATAAGTTGAAGAGTCCACAGTCGGAATACTCCAAGAATATGTGCCACTGTTTGTCGTGGCTGCAATAAGAGTTGACCAAGTTGAGCCGGAATCAGAAGAGATCTCAATTTTTATAGGCGAGGCACCCAGGTGATTACCATTTGCGCTCCAGGTAATATTTTGAGTAGACCCACCGGCTAGGTATTGATTTCCGGTCATTGAAGTTAATGTAATCGTTGGCGATGTTGAGTTGATGGAAAAATCAGAAGATGAAGTGGCTGTTGTGATATTTCCTGCAGTATCTTTAAGGGTGATTCTGAATCTGACATTGTCAGAAGTAATAACAGGTACTGTCCAAGAATAAGTACCAGTATTAGCAATATTGCCAATTACAGAAAGCCAAGTTGATCCAGAGTTTGTTGAGTAGTCAATTGTCATCGGAGAAGTTGGCAAGGTATTGTTGTCACTTCCGGACCAGGTAATATTCGCAATGCTTCCTCCAGCAATAACTTGACCGCCGGTGAATGATGTTAATGATAAACTTGGCAGCACCGTATCTTTAGTTAAGTTAATACTTGTAGACATGGCATTACCAGCGACATCAACGATTCCAGCTGTCAATGTGATTGCGCCATCGCTGATTCCACTAAAATCTAGAGTCTTATTCCAAACTCCGGCAGAACAAGTAGACGAACTTGTTAAACTTCCGGTGATGTTAATTGCCTGTCCATTTTCAGAGCAAGTTCCATTGACTGTATAAGAGGAAACTGTACTTGCATTCACGTAAGAGCCGGAAGTTGGAGATGTGATTGCAAGAGTTGGTGGAACGGTGTCCTTAACAAAGGACCTTGCAACGGTGGTTGTGTTCCCCGCGGCATCTGCATGTGCAATGGAAATATTCAAAGTGCCTTGTGGTGCTGAGCTGAAATTTAAATTTCCGGACCAAGCGCCACTTGAACATGTGAATGTTGCAGTGGCATCACCAGTGATCATAATATTGCGAGTATTTTCAGAACAAGTTCCATTCACGGCAAAGGTCGATACATTAGCAGCATTGACGTAGGATCCAGCAGCCGGGGAATTAATTGCTAGTGTCGGCGCTGTAGTGTCTTTAATAAAGGCTCGTGCATCAGTCACCGAGTTGCCGGCTAGGTCAGCATGGGTCGCTGTGATATTTACAGTTCCTTCGGTTGCACTTGTGAAATTCAAAACTGTAGTCCAAGCACCTGAAGTGCAGGTCGCAGTTCCATTCGCATCACCAGTGATAGTAATAGAACGGGTTTCTTCCGAGCAAGAGCCACTGACTGAATATGAAGCCACGTTTCCGACATTGATATAGGAATTTGCAGACGGGGAAGATATCGCCGCCGTTGGTGCAAGGGTGTCTTTTTTATAAGTACGAGTTTTACTGACAGTATTATTGGACGTATCAGTATGATTATAGGCGATGGTAAAGTCCCCTTGAGGTAAAGAGCTCAAATCTAAAGTGACAGACCAAGTGCCCCCGACAGAGCAGGTATTGTTCGCACTGACCGGTGCTGTGATATTAACGGCTTGTCCAATAGCAGAACAATTTCCAGAAATCACAAAAGCCGAAACATTTGAAATATTAGCATAAGAGTTTGCAACAGGTGTTGTGATGCCCAACGTAGGGATCGTGGTATTTTTATTTAACGAAAGATTGGCAGTGTTTGTGTTCCCCGCGGCATCATTTATGGTGGCAATCACGCTGACTGCGCCTTGAGGGGATCCTGTGAAGTCAAAAGCCAAACTCCAGGTGCCGCTTGAGCAAGTAGCCGTTTGTATACTTCCATCTGCAGTTACAGAAACACTCATCCCATTTTCTGAACAGGTTCCATTGAGACCATAGTTTGAGTAATTTGAATTGTTAATATCGATACCACTCGTACTGACCAATGTTAGAGTCGGAAGAATAGTGTCCTTAACATAATTCTTAGAGGTCGCAGTAGTATTTCCCGCCACATCCGTAATTGATGCGGTTAAAGTCACCGCACCCTCTGCAGCTCCAGAGAAATTCAAAGACTTAGAGAAGGATCCAGAAATGCAAGCCACGGTGCCAGTGGCAGCTCCAGAGAATGTCACTGACTGTGAGCTTTCAGAGCAAGTTCCACTGACAGTTGTGACGCCGACATTCGAGGCGTTGATATAGCTGCCAGACACAGGTGATGAAATTACTAAAGAGGGCGCGATGGTGTCTTTGATATAGGTAATAGAAGTAGTCGTACTATTTCCAGCAACGTCACTTTGAGTTGCATTAATAGCCAGGCTGCCTTGAGGAGCGGCAGAAAGATTTAAGTTCACAGCCCATGTTCCCGAAGTACAAGTGGTAGTTGCTGAGGCTGCTCCAGAAATCGCGATATTGCGACCTTCTTCTGAGCACGAACCCGAAATTGCAAATGAAGCGACGTTGGCAATATTAGCAGAGGAATTCATAACCGGCGAAGTAATCGCCACCGTAGGAGCCGTCGAGTCAATGGTAAAAGCATTCGTCGCCAAGACCGTAGAATTCCCGGCTTTATCAGTCGCAATAATTTTAAACTTCGCAGTTGAAACATCCGCCAAAGGAATGCTCCAATTGTAAGAAGAAAGTCCTTTTATATCCGCAACTGAAACAAAAGTACTTCCATCCTGGGCATAGTAAAGGGATGCAGAATTAATCCCAGAAGTTGCATCGCTGACAACAAAATTTAAAGTATATGAATTCCCGCCTTTAAGAACTCCAGTAACTGGAGTAATAAAAACAGACGGAGGAGTTTGATCTAAAAGAACATTTACGGTCTGAGGACTTGTACTGAAATTTCCAGCGGAATCAATGGCCCACAGACGCAATGTCTTCAGTCCATCACCTGATGTGAGTGTGTAAGGAATACTTTGAGAGTTAGGAGACGAGCAGTTGATCGGGTAAGAACTTGGAGATAGGGGTGAGGTTGCCACATTCTCAGTTAAACCCAAGGTGCTGAAAGTATCACAATTGACCAGATTAGATCCCGTTGCCAAAGCCAAACTAGCATTCAATGAATTCGTCGGACTAGAGCTTGTCAAAGTCAATGCCGGAACAATAGCAGGAAACGTATTGGGAATAGAGATCGACATATTCTGTGTGACATAAGGTTTGGTCACGTCAACATTACCGGAACCGTCATCAACCCCAACTTTTAAAACTAAGGCATGAGTTCCTTGATAGTTTTTCGTCGGCACAAAGGAATAACTGGCCGAATGAGAGACCACTGTTCCATTTAAGTTCCACTCATAGGCGAATAAAAAACTTTTATACCAATGAGAGGCGACCACCGCAAAAGAGGCTTGAGAGGCCTCAGCGTAAGACAATGGTAAGGAGAGACTTTGAATGTCGGGGGGTGTGAGATCTTTGACGTCTTCATAAGTGACGTCGAAGAGATTTTGAATATTTGTTTTCACCAGGCTGTTGGCTAGGATGGAATCATAAGCCTGAGAGATTGTGGTAGCCTCAATGAGATTAACAGATTTCATCAGGGTATCGACGTCTTTTGCCTCGAGAGAGCTTAGTTTCTTCATTCCGACAGAATCCGCAGAGTTGATCTTTTCGATTACAGAACTGGAAACTGTAATATCTTGATCACGCAACCCAGTGAGGGGGCGCGAATAGTTCTCTCCGCAGGCTTCGACTCTTAATAAGTAAGTTACTTTTTCAGTTTTTGGGTTGATGCCTACTGACTTTAAATTCTTGAATTTAAAAGTTCCATCGTTTTCAAGGGTAACGGATCGAGCAGGTGTAGAATAATTAATTGAACCATCAGGCGCGACTAAATAAAGTGATACATTTTTATTGGAGCAGTTTGCTTGCGCACTCATGCCGCCGTTTGCGAACATGGACGCTGTTCCGGTCACAGTGCTTGTGAGGTCTGATTGCCAATTAAGTTCAGCATTGTTACCAAACGGCGAGCATGCGGTAAGAATAAGTGACAGACATATGCCAAAAATAAACGGTCGGGTGGTAGTCATAGATATAATTTCGGCAGATTATGTCTCGTTGATGAGACGTTCTTGATGCGTCCTTAACACAACCGCTCCGTGAGCGTCCGTGTGAAACCGGACTTTGGAAAAACGATGTGAGGCCGAATAAGTTCATGTGAAAATTTATTTTCGTTGGAAGTTATTATTACTAACTATGAGCATCGCGATTATTGCGTTGATGTCATATATGACATTGGCGAGCGGTATTTTCGAGAAAGACAAAAAAGCATATATTTTTGATTCATCATTCAGTCTAGTAAATCAAATTAGAGAGCGCATTGATCTTCAGATTAAAAACTTAAGCGATCAAGCGAAGGTCGTGGTCTATAGTTATGACTTTGAAAACAAGAAGGCTCCGCCAGCGGTAGAAGCTCTTTTTTCAGATAAAAAATCTTGGCGCATTTTGACCTTTTGGAAAGTCTCAAATTTAACTGTTGAGCAACCTGTTGTTGATAATATTATTTGGATGGAAAAAGAGAATTTAAAGTCTTGGGAGTCATGGTTTAAGACGCAGACTATGGACTTTGCGAAAAGCTCGAGTCGTTTTCAGTTGGTCACGACGAATATCTCTGGAAATATTCTAGCTCTCTTTAAGGAACCCGGAGCCACTGACCAAGAGATTTCAGTCATCGGAATGCTGATTGAAGACCAAGAAATCTTCCCCATGAATGCGTCAGGTATGGACCTGGCTTTGAGTGTTGTTGGCGGAGATGGAAAAATCTTGAAAGGCAACCGAAGCGGGAATGACGAAAAGCTGGTTCAAGCTTTCACGAAAGAATTTCCATCGTCCCAGCACGCTGAGATATCGACAACTTTTAAAGATGGCGTCAAACCCTATTTGATTTCAACGTCGAGATCAAAATGGGGAGATTTCTTTGTAATGAGTTTTATTCCGCAAAGTGTTGCGTTTTCATCTTTGGAAACTTTGTATGAGCAGTCTTTATTTGTCTTGTTACTTTTAGTTAGTCTAGTGGTCTTGGTGACATTCTTCTTCTCGGGCTTTTTAACTTCAAATCTTAAAAAGTTAGCCTTAGCGACTCGCAAGGTTTCAGAGGGAGATGTGGCTCATCGTATTCAAATTAACTCTTGGGATGAGTTTGGAACCTTGGGAAATGACTTCAATCAGATGTCAGAAAAGATTCAAAACTTGCTTCATGAGACAGCAGATCTTGCACGTATGGAGGCGGAATTAAAGACAGCCCAGGCAGTCCAAGAAACTCTTTTTGCGCCAAGTTCCTTTAAAAATGAATATGTTTCCATTGGTGGCGTCTATGTTCCGGCCAGTGAGTGTGGCGGTGACTGGTGGTTTTACTTTGAGAAAAATGAAGTCATTTATCTCATTGTCGCAGATGCAACAGGGCATGGAGTTCCCGCCGCTTTGATCACGAGTGCCGCACGCGCAGCGGTGAGCATGGCGGAAGAGCGTAAGGATTTAAGTTTAGGTGTATTGGCCTCTTGCCTTAATAAAGTGATTTATGAGGGATCCAAGGGGAAGCTTATGATGACCGCCTTTATGATTTCATATGATTGTAAGAATGGAGTTCTTAAAGGACTTAACGCCAGCCATGAGCCGCCAGCGGTATATCGCGATAACGAGTTGATTTTTGTGGAGATGCCTAACAACCCTCGTATAGGCCAAATGCTGGCTCACGATTACAGAGTTGGCGATTTTAATCTTTCACCCGAAGAGATCTTGGTGCTATTTACTGATGGAGTAACTGCTATCGAGAATTCGAAAGGGAAAGAAATTGGCGAACGCCGGTTTATGAAAATTCTTAAACAAGTTCTTAATGAGAAAATTGAAACCCAAGAGGCGGTCAACACAGCTCAAGCTCACTTAGAAGAATACCGAGAAAACTCTCCTCTAAAGGATGACGTTACCATGGTCTTTTTCTCTTTGCAGAGTAAAGCTTCCTAGTCTCAAGCAGTGAGCCATGACTGTTCATGATGTCTCTGTGTGCTCTCAAATATCGATCAATTGTTATTTCTTATGGAGTTCACGGGCGTTCGTGGATACACGTTTGACCAAACAGGACTACTGCTGCTGATTGGCATCTCCGAAGATAAAGGTATGAAAAATATTTTGGGGCGTTTCATTGATATTGCTGTTGTGGGAGCTGCGGTCGCTGTCGGCGCAGGAGCCATCTACAACCTTTCTGGAAATAAAAAAAATTCCGATGCAACCTCAATATCAATGGAAGCTGATGGTTCCAATCAAAATGCAGGTAAAGGCTCTGTGGGAAGAGTTGTTCCTTTAGGAAAAGACGTCAGGCATAAAGGCTCAGCCCACGAATGGACCCAGGTTCAAGATACTCAGTCTGTCTATGAATTAGATCGTGTCTATGCTGGTGAGGGGTCTCGAGCTCGAGTCGACCTAGACTCCGGTGGACGCCTTTATGTATCGCCTAGTTCGTTAGTAACAATCAGCCGTCTTAAAGAAGATGAAGTAGCTCAAGTTGAGTCGGGCAGCTTGATCGGTGAATTACTAAAAGGCGGTCGTCTACTTATCAAACAAAAAAATAAAATCACAGAATTGACAGGCCAAGGAAAAGTTCTGATCAAAAAAAGTGCCAAGGGCCTTCAACTTGAAATCTTGCATGGCAGCTTTGATATTACAAAATCCAACAAGACAAAAAGAATTACTGAACCGTCTAAGGTAACAATTGTAGAAGATGTGGCTGCTAATACGGGATCTGAATCAGAGATGGCAAATCACAGTCTCGAAGAGGAAATTAAAATCGAGCCTCTTCCGACGGTTTCTTTATTGAATCCTTCGCAGGGAAGTTCGTTGTGGCTAAAATCCGCTGAGTTTGTTGCATTTAAATGGCAAGGGGCTCCAGTCGGAAAACCTGTAAAGTTTTCGATGGCCTATTCTCCTGATTTCAAAACGGGATTATATTCGACGCAGGTGAATGGCGATAGCTATTCAATGAAGATAAATCCGATGCTTCAGTACTATTGGAAAGTTGAAAGCGCTGATCGTGAAGCAAATCCTTGGCAAAGTTCCACGGGACTTTTTGCGACCTGGATGAAGGAGGGACCAAAACTTGTGAGCCCTCACTCCCAAGCCGCGTTGCTTGAAAAGCAAAAGCTGTCTTTCAATTGGAATGACCAAGCAGACTCAACCGACTATTTGGTGGAGATTGCTCGCGACCATGAATTTAAAAATATAATTGCCTCACAAAAACAAATGGCAACGACTTGGAATCCAGAGACGGAAGTTCCCCCGGGACAATATTTTTGGAGAGTCACTTCATCCCATCCGCAGAGGGAAAGCCTACAGTCTGAAGTGGGTTCATTCTCAGTATCGAAGCTGCAGCCAGTTGTTTTGCCGGCGTTGAGTTTAGCTGGGGCGAATCTTAATTTCGAACTTTACGAAAAAGATAACTACGATCTTGCGCGAAAACTTACGGGATATCATTACACAAAAGAAGTGAATTTGAGTTCTCCTGTGGGTGTAAAAGCAAAAAGATATGAGTGGGACGTAAATTCCAGTTCTCAAGGTCGATCGTTTTCCAAAATCTATTCGACAGCATTGCCAGAGTTGAACGACGCGGAACTGCAAGTACCAAGTCAGTACTTTGTTAAAGTCAGATATCAAAATGATGCAGACCGGTGGAGTGAATGGTCACAGGCTGTGTCGGCACGAGTGATCTTAGCGGCGCCTCGTCTTTGGGTGGAACAAAATAAATCAAGAGTGCATTTGAAGTGGACTCAGATGAAAAATGCACCTATGTACGAATTTATGACTTCAAAGGATGCCAAGTTTGTCGGTGTTGTAGCGAAAAAGGCAGACACAAGTAAATATATTTATGAAGATCTAGAGCCTGGGGCCTATTTTTCACGCGTAAGAGCTTTAAATGCCAGTGGTTGGCCTACATCGTCTTGGTCAAAGCCGGTATCCTTTGATGTTGCCGCTCCAAAAGTAATTGCAAGTGTGCCAGCGCCTCCTGTGCAATTGAAACCTATCATCGTTTCTAGTCCGGAAAAGCAAAAACAAATTCTTAAGAAGGCTCTTGATTCTCGAAGTGTTGCGTCTATTTCAGAAGAGGACTCTTCGTCGAATATCGCACCAACGGCTGTTAAGATATCCAATGAAGAAATTAAGCCTAAAAAAGTTCGCAACATCTCTTTGTATTCTGGCATAGGAACAAACTATTTGAAGTTCAATCAAAAGGATTCTTCAGGGCTGGAGTCAGGGAATTTCTCGTCCGTGACTTCGCCAACTTTGATGGTCGAAGCGGGTCTTCAGTGGGATGAAAAATGGAAATACAGTGCCTCTTTCCATCAAATGCCTGGAACAATTATGAACAATCCTTCGACGACGATCAATCAGACTGATTATAAATGGTCTTACCTGGGTGTTGAGGCTGAGCGAAAGATTTATGAAAATATATTCGGTGCACAAGTTTCTATCATGGGCGGAGTGCAACGTCACGAAATGCCATTCTTGATTGGTGGTACCAATACAGATGTTGAGTTAATTCAAACTCAGTTGACCACAGGGGCCCTTGGCTTCCATGCGGAGTGGAGACCTCAAGAACTATGGCTTTTAGAGGCCTTTATGCGCTACCAGGTTCCGTTGGCTTCTGGTGGAGGAACCGGCGGTGTTTTCAAAGTAACCGGTGGTACTTCTTACGATGGACTTTTGGGTGTTTCACGTAGGTTTTTCGATAATTGGAAGGTCGGAGTTTACTGGTTTGGTCAATCCCATGATTTGAACTACACATTCAAGTCCGACGATGGTTCAAATGATCGTGAAGGGAAGCAAATTTTATTTAATTCAGACCTGCAAGTTCGTGTCGGCTATTCGTGGTATTTTGGGCATATGATTTTTGCTTTTAGAAAGCGTCGCAAATCCAAGGACGAATTGCCAGTTGAGGAAAAATCAGAGCAAGGAGAAGTTTAAATCCCTAGCTCTGAAACAGGGACAAACTGAATGTTAAGATTGTAAACTTCAGAAGTGTTTTGATTTGCCATAAGGTTTGTCATATTCAATTTGAATTCACGAATTAAATTCTTTGCGTCTTTTATTTTTTCTGGATCCACCGGAAAAGTTAACGAAGTGATTTCACGAGCAAGAACATCCACGGTATGCATTTTATCTAAAGCCTGAAGTATGCACTCCATGTTCGCTTTTTTTAAAACTGTTGATGGAATGTCTGTTAAAGTCGAAACCGACTTATAAGTATTAGAGATGGTCCCTGCTGAGTCTATTTGAATGAAATTTAAATCTAAAAGATGATCCATAACAGTGGATAGGCGTTCGATGCTTAGATTTAGTTTTCGAGCGATCCAATTTTTATCGGCAATAAATGTTGAAGTTTCCAAAAGAGCCATGAATGCAAAGTACTCCCAGTCACTAACCGCGGCGAATTCTTCAAGATGAAGCCTTTTTGAATTAGGGTCTTTGCGTTTTTTCCTCAGATCGGTTCTTGCTTGGTTTTCATTCTCTACTAAACGCAAAAAATGAGAGATATCTTCGGCGGGAAGACTGAGCTTTGTCGATATAAGTTGCGCCATATTATCGCTTAATTGAGATTTCCCATTCAATATATCAACAAGTCTTCCGCATGAAATTCCTAAGAGTCTTGCGTAGGAGCGCTTTGAGAATCGGGGATTTTTTGACCTGCGTATATGATAGTCGCTGGTCAGTATTTCCAGGGACGTTGTGCCTTTGTGTGTTGTCATAGTTGCGCAGGATGGTCATTGGGAATCAGTTGAGGGTGAGCTTGGGGTGTAAGACCATTGCCGCGCTCAAAGCCATTTGTGTTGCTAGTCTTTTTTGTGGGTGGTGTTGTCGGAACTTTGGTGCGTTTCATAGATCTGCTCCACGTACAAGTTGCTCACATCATAGGACAAGATATGAGTAATGATCGGTAGTGATGCATGGCTATTCAAATTATTTTGTGAAGGAGGCATGTGGCGCCCCCTGCGGGAGCATTTAAAAAGATTTGCAGCAGGACTTTGTAGGCAGGCCTTAACTAAAACTCAATCTCTGCTCCAAGAACAGTTATCAATGAAGCGGCCTCGGGCCAACTGAATTTAGCTCCTTTGATTTTTGCGGTGCGAAGATCAATGGCATAATCCTTAGCTGATCTGAAGTCCACATTGGTTAAAGTGCAACGATTGAAGTTCGCGCCCGCCAATGCTGTTCCCTGAAAAGAAGCTTGTGTGAGATCCGCTTCAGAAAAGTCAGCCTCTACGGCAGAGCAATTTAAAAACTGTGACATCTTTAGTTTCAATCTTTGAAAACTGCCATAGTTCAATTTGCACTCTTTAAAATGAGGCGTATCCAAATTTTTTAAACCAGACCAGTTGACTCCTATGAGGTTGCAAGAATCAAACTGAGGGCCACGGAAGGAAGCATTTAAAAAATCTTGATTCGCCATGCGACAGCGTATGAACTTGCAGTCGCTAAAGGCGCTGGCCCTGGTCGGGATGGTTGAGAAATCAACTTCAATAAAATCACAGTCATAAAACTCTGCAGGGCCTAGGGACGCTAAATAAGAGGCATCATTTTCAGAGAATTCACGACTTTCAATCATAGGACTAATATAAAAAGTCTAGGAGTGTTCTTCAATCAATTTTGCGATCTGTCTTTCAATTCGATATCTGAGAGTGAGTAATCGGTGGAAAATTAAGACGGGGCTAAGAAAAAAGCTTTCGTATAGAGTGGGCTTTTTCCCTTTTAAAACTATTCGATGCGATCAACTTTTTTTAAGAAAATCAAAATCACGATCGAGCACGGTTTTGCGACCATCCGCTCTAGCATTATCAATGGCTCTGTCGCAAACGATACGAACGTGGTCCGACAAAACATCCATAACAGAAGCAGATGTGTTGAATTCAGAACGAGCTTGAATAAATTCTTTCAAGCGAGAAGCAATAATAAGAATCTCTTGCGGAGCCTGTGGGGCCATGGGTTTTGAAGTTGTCGTGGCGTTCGTTGGAGGCTTAACTAAAATGCGCGAAGGTGCTTCCGCACTTTTGGGAGCCATCTTTTCAATCGCACCCGCATCGCGATGACGAGCTCCTGGAAGATGAGCATCGAAACAAGAGACACTACAGAAAACATAACCAGTGCGATCTCCATTGCAGGTAGAAACACTGCAAACATAGTAGCGCGATCCAAAGGTAATTGCTTTCTTGCAGATGGTGCACTTCTTCCAGACATTCGCTTCGGTGGTTTCCATGGATACTCCTTAAGGTTATTTCAACTCAAGGATCGAGGAGATGCAAGGCGGTGCAGCTGTGCAGAAAGCAAAAAAAAAGGGATCTGATTTCTCAGATCCCTTTTTGGAATTTCATATCTAATAAAAGATTGAAACTAGTAGCGAGGACGTCCGCCGCCAGAACCGCCACCGAAACCACCGCGAGAGTTTCCACCGCCGCGAGAGTTTCCACCACCGAATCCACCGCGGTTTTCGCGAGGAGCCATTGGTTTAGCTTCAGAAACGTTCATGTTACGACCAGCAAGGTCAGTACCATTCAATTTCTCGATAGCTACTTTTGCTTCATCGTCAGTAGCCATTTCTACGAACGCGAAGCCTTTGCTTCTACCAGAATCACGATCGATAACGATACGTGCAGATTCAACGTTTCCGAACTGTGCGAATACTTCGCCAAGTTCTTGATCGCCAACATTGTATGAAAGATTTCCAACGTAGATTTTCTTACCCATAATAACCTCCTAAGGCACAGGGAGCCGCTGAAGAGGAAATGAGCACTATGCCCGAAATCTCTATGCAGACTGATTTTGGAAGCTCAGTTGTAGCCTAATTGCCTCACAGGAGGAAAGGAAAAAAATGTGAGGACTGAATTAAATACTTTAAATGAAAGCTAATCATCTTCAGATCTAATAGGTTTGTTTATAGGCCGATTAGAACTGCTTTGAGCTCTGGATTTTGTTTTGCGACCTGTCCTGAATCCTTTGTGGTCTTGCTAATGACCCCAAATGGAATGTCGCCCCACCATTTTTCCACAAGTGTTCCATCTTCGGTTGTTGTCGAAAGTTTGCAGGTTTTGTAGGTCCCGATACTGAGTTTTAAATCCTCAATGGAACCGCCTTTATTAGTGCAGTCTGAAAGTAAATTTTGGTACTGATCGGGAGAGTAGAGGTCTTTGCTTTCAAAGGTGTCAGAGCTTTTTTCAGAGCCCATCACAGCATCCACTTTCACTTTCCAGGTATTTTCTTTTTTGTTGAAGGCAATCACTTCTTTGGTGATTTGGATGTTGTAAGAGGTGCCGTCAACTCGTTGAAACTCCCCCGACCAAGTGACTTTATCACCTACGGAAGGATATGCGAGTGCTTGAGTTGAGCTGAGCAAAAAAAGTGCTGCGATTGAGATGCCGAATCCATTTTTGATATTCACTGAGTCCTCCTCCTGAAGAAACTTGACGATATCTTTGCAAGAATAAGGATGACATAGGGCTTTGGGATCGCGGACGAAATTTTCTAATGGGTGTTGAATATCAGAGGAAGGAGCGCGCAGAAATTTTAGTGAGTCGAAGAAAGCATGCGGGAGACCACGCCATGGGAAGCTGTCGCAAAAAATACTGGCTTCTGCGTCTTTGCAGACGCAATCTTCAAGTAGCTGCTAAGAAGCAGCGCTAAGAAGATGAAAAACCAATTGCTAGGAGACAGGTGCAGAAGCATACCAACCTTACGCAGTTTTGCGATTCTTTAAGTAACCTAAATAGTATTCGATACCGCTGGTTATACTCAAAATGACGCTGACCCACAAGACCCCGTAGCCAATTTTGTCCAAATACGGTAGGTAGGGCTCCATATTTCCAATAATTACAATGGGGATGGCGATCATTTGCATCGCTGTTTTCCATTTTCCTGCAGGCTTTGCGTCGATGATGATTTGATCTGCTGCGGCAACAGAGCGAATGCCGCCGATGAAGTTGTCTCGGGCTAAAATAATGATCACCATCCAGGCGTCGATTTTGCCCAATGCCAAAAGCATGGCTAAGACGCTGGTCACAAGAATTTTATCTGCGATGGGATCCATGAATTTGCCGAAATTGCTGACGGCTTTGTATTTGCGAGCATAGTAACCGTCAAAGTAGTCAGTGCTGGAGGCCGCCATGAATAGCAACGCGGCTACGATATTCCAAGTCAAAGTGTTAGGCCACATAGCTGCCACAATTAGTGGCACCATGAAGATGCGACTCATGGTGATTCTTGTCGGAAGATTTCTTTGCCACTCTGTGATGGTCGTGGTCGCGCTACTAGTTGTCACTTTTGCTCCAAAACTGGTCTGCGCACTTCGGCCTTTTCCAGAGTAGAGTTGTCTATCAGGAGTTGCTTAAGTCGCTTTTTTTGCATACTGCACTGGACTAACCCTAACAATTTAGTCTAGAAATAATCAATGTTTATTCATCGTCACAAAGTGCAGTTCTACGAAACCGATCTGATGGGGATTGTTCACCACAGTAACTACTTGCGTTTTTATGAAGAAGCGCGGGTATCTTGGGCTCATGCCAAGGGTTTGATTGATTATCAGAAGCCGGGTTCGGCGAGTCATTTTGCGGTGTATGAAACTCAAGTGAAACATCTGAAACCAACTTTTTTTGGTGATGAACTTGAGATCGAAGTGCAAGCAAGGTCGGAAGGGAATCGTTTGATCTTCCAGTATCGTTTGCGCGGAAGAAACGGTGAGGTGTGTTCTGTTTGTAAAACAGTCCATGTGCCGTTGGGTTTGGATTTAAAATTATTAAGATTATCTGCTGAGGTTAAAGCAGCAACGGAGAGTGAACAATGGACAGAAACCTGGCTTTAGAATTTGTACGCGTAACGGAAGCAGCCGCATTGGCTTCAGCTCGTTGGATGGGTCGCGGAGATGAAAAAGCAGCAGACGCTGCAGCAGTCGATGCGATGAGAAAAGCATTCGATGGCGTTCGTATGGATGGCACTGTGGTGATCGGCGAAGGTGAGCGCGATGAAGCTCCGATGTTGTATATTGGTGAAAAAGTAGGTCAGAAGGGTGACGACGCTCCTTCATTGGACATTGCTTTGGATCCTCTTGAGGGAACAACTATTTGTGCCACAGGTGGCGTGGGTGCGATCTCTGTGATTGCGGTTGCAGAACACGGCAAATTCTTGCATGCCCCTGACACATATATGGATAAAATTGCCTGTGGTCCTGGAGCTCGCGGTAAAATCGATATTGATAAGTCAGCGACTGAAAATATCAAAGCAGTTGCTCAGGCCCTTGATAAAGAAGTGAAAGACTTGACTGTGGTTATTTTGAATCGCCCTCGTCATGCGGATCTTATTGCGGAGGCTCGTAAAACCGGAGCTCGCATTAACTTGATCGATGATGGTGACGTGTCTGCCGCGGTTGCAGCAGCATGGCCGGATTCTGGTGTGGATTTATTGATGGGCATTGGTGGTGCTCCAGAGGGTGTTATCTCTGCGGCAGCTATGCAATGTTTGGGTGGGGATTTTCAAGGTCGTTTGAAATTCCGTAACGACGAAGAAAGAGCCCGTGCGACACGTATGGGTGTGGCTAACCTAGATAAGAAATTTACGATTGATGAATTGGCTTCTGGTTCTGTGATGTTCATTGCCACAGGAGTTACTGACGGTGCTTTGTTGAAAGGGATTCGTTTCCTTCCAGACGGAAAAGCAAAAAGTCATTCCTTGGTTATGAGATCAGCGACGGGCACAATCCGCACGATTGAGGCTCATCACGATTTACAACGTAAGCCAAAGAAGTAAACAGATCTACATCACACACGCTCCGACTTCGTCGGAGTAGGGGTCTCATGGAATCGAAACTCATTTGTTTTAACTGCAGCAAAGAAATTCCAATCAATGGAATCGTCGGTCGACGTGACGAATGTCCGCAATGTCGCGCCGACGTTCACGTCTGCAAAAACTGCGAGTTCTACGACCCCAAAGTTTACAACGAATGCCGTGAAACCAACGCCGATGTTGTGCGCGAAAAAGATCGCGCCAACTTCTGCGATTTCTTCACTCCACGCAAAGGCGGCACCGGGGGCATAGACAAAGCCGCCGCCCTCCGAGCCGCAGCCGAAGCCCTCTTCAAAAAATCCTAGGGGTGGTTGCTTCTTTTTTTTTTGCACCTACGGCGCGTCAGTTTTTAGGCTAGGCCTTTATTTACAAAGATATTCTGAGGCAAGGACGTTCATGCGGAAGGCTCCATCCGGATGTTCTCCGTCATCTGAAGTTCCGCAAAGGTCGTTCAAGGCACCGCGGGTAAGGGTGTTGCGATATGGAGAATTGCTGAGTGATGCAGTGGCAATTGCAAATGCTTTCAATCCCCAAATGTCGGCTGTGATTTCCGCACCATAGCTGTCGGCCTTATTGAGATGTTGCAAGAGCCCGTTATAAGCCTCTGGATAGACTGTAAAATCAAAGTGGTGGGAAAGCTCGTGGCCGAGAGTCATGATAAGCGGACCGATTTCGTATCCAGCTGGGAGGCCCTCTTCCTTGGCAAATTCCACGGAGCCAATGATTTCCCCGGGGCAAATGATAACAACTTTTTTCTGTCCCATTTCAGTTGCAAAGGCATTGTCCATGAACATGTTTTTTGAACAGCCGTGATACATTTCAATCACATCGCGGGATGTATTCTCTAAAAGTTCTGTATCTACATCGGTGATGCTTATAATACGAGTTTCACGAACGGATTGCTGCATTTTCTGACGAATATCAGCAGAGATTTCTTGAGACGATTGGATCGCTTTTAAAAGAGATTCTTTAATTGCTGGAACCTGAAGGTCCGAAGGAATTTTATTGTCAGTGAGGTAATGTCGGAGCTGCGTACGAAGTTCCGCTAGGAAAACTTTGACGGCCTTTTTGCGCTTTGCTTTTGGCGTGATGTATTTAAAATCTGATTCATCGAAATCTTTAGGGAGGTCTGAAGAGTTGCCCAAGAGTTGTTGAACTGCGGCCAGGGCTGGTTTCTTAAGGCTTTCTTCTATGCGCTGAATGCGCTCTGTGCGTAAGTTAGTTTCCTGTTGGCTTTCCCCGCAAACGCTTTTGTAAGGAGCCTGGCAGAACTCCGTGAGGCCTCCGTTGGGTCCCGCAAAGGCTGCAGAGGTGAAAAGAGGCAGAATAAAGATGGCGATCAGATTTTTTTTCATGGGGTGGAAACTAGCTCTATTCATAGGGAGTTTTCCAATGCTTTGATCTCAATTTGTTATTCATTTTTTGCACTGGCAGCTAGTTAGAGTATTCCTTGGGGATTTTCAAATGAAGGCCATCTGCTGGAAAATAATACCCACCGTAACATAAGAGTTTTTGTAAGCTTGTGCGGTCTAGGCGGGGTTTGACTCTGTGTAAACAAATAGTCACACTTAAAACCACTATGGCAAAAGCATCTACCACTGAAGTTTTCAACTGCACCCCTGAACAATTCTATAAAATCATTGCGGATTACGAGCACTATCCACAGTTCCTTTCTGAGGTGAAGCAGTGCAAGGTTTTAAAAACCGAAGGCAATCGCAAGCTTGTTGAGTACAGTGTGGCAGTTATCAAATCGTTTAAATACTCTTTGTGGATGTCAGAAACTCCATCAACTGGAATCACTTGGGAGTTTGCGTCTGGTGATGTCTTTAAAACCTCTGTCGGATCTTGGAAACTCGAGGCTGAGGCTGGCAAAACTCGCGCAACTTATGCTGTGGATGCAACATTTAGCATGTTTGTTCCCGGTCCCATCGCAAATGCGTTGGTCAGCGTGAATCTTCCAAATATGATGAGTGCGTATCACAAACGTGTAAAGCAGGTCTATGGCGTCTGATTCAGGTTCAAAGAAAGATGACAAAGAGTCTGGGGATATCAAAGGTCTTCTGGGCGACACTGTGAAGAAGGTTTTCACAGCGGGGGTCAGTGCGGCGTTTATGACTGAAGAAAGTCTGCGCACCTATCTTTCTGAATTAAAGCTTCCTAAAGAGGCTTACAATCTACTCATTCAAAGTGCCAATAAGTCAAAGGACGAAATCACGCAGCGTGTGAGTAAGGAAATCGTCGGCATCATTGATAAAATTGATTTTGTAAAAGAGTTTTCAAAGTTTGCTGAAACCCATAAATTCAAAATCACGGCGGAAATTGATATTATAAAAAAGAAGCCGGAAGAGAAGGCCTCTGAAGAAATCTGATGTGCTCTTAAGTTCACAGCGTATATAGCAATTATTAGAAAAAGGATCAGCGTCGCTGATCCTTTTTGTTTTCCAGAATGAAGAAATCAATCCTGGACTTTGGTTGATCTCAAGTTGAGACATTGATCTGCCGAAGAGTTCCATATGGAAAACTCAATTCTTAGTGTGATCTCAATCTTAATGTTTTGTCTGTGCTGTCGTCAGTTCATCAAAACGATGGTGACACCGATTCCACTGTTTGCCACAGAAAGACCCTATGCTCGAGGCGCTATGCAGCTTGGCAAGTTCTATAAGGTCATGGCCTGGGGTTCAATGACAGGTGTCTTTCTTATGGGAACCACTATTTCGTTTTACCAAGTCTTCAGTTCTCTTTAAAAACAAACTATGTTTGACTGGGTGAAGGAGGTGACCATGGGCTCCTTTACTACAATGAATCCAGCCACTGGCGAAGTCTTAAAAACCCACGAACATCTATCTTGGGAAAAAACTGAACATGCTATTTTGTCTGCGCACAAAGATTTTTTAGTCTGGCGCAAGTACTCGTTTGCAGAGCGTTCAAAAGTGATGTCGCAATTGGCAACCTCACTTCGCAATCATAAAACTGAAATTGCGAAGCAAATGAATTTGGAGATGGGGAAACTCATTGAAGAAGGCAAAGCTGAGGTCGAAAAATGTGCCATGACTTGTGATTACTATGCCAAGGAAGCTCAGGGGATGCTGGCGAATCAAAAGTCTCAATCACCCTATGCGGATTCGGAAGTTAGCTTCCAGCCTGTCGGTGTCATCTTTAGCATTATGCCGTGGAATTTTCCTCTGTGGCAGGCAATTCGGTTTGCGGCTCCATCATTGATGGCTGGAAATGTGATTATCTTGAAGCATGCTGACTTAACGGCTGGGACGGCTGAAATTATTGGAAAGATTTTTGACGAGCTCACTCCAGATATTAAACTTTTACGCAACTGCCAGGTGGATCATGAAGTGGCCGAAAAAGTAATTTCTCATCCCATGATTCGCGGTGTGACTTTTACGGGCAGCACTCCGGGTGGTAGATCCGTGGCGACGACTGCTGCAAAAAACTTAAAGAAAATAGTTTTGGAACTTGGTGGCAGTGATGCTTACCTGGTTCTGGATGATGCGGACATCGCTTGGGCGGCGAAAGCCTGTGCAAAAACACGCTTGCAAAATTGTGGACAAAGCTGTGTGGCTGGTAAGCGATTTATCGTCGTGGAAAAAGTCGCTAAGGATTTCATTGCTCAATTTACCAATGAGATGAAACAAATTGAATTGGCACCTTTGGCTTCTAAAGCTTTTCAAGAAAAGATTATCACTCAGGTTGAGAAATTAAAAAGCTGGGGTGGTAAGGTTGTGTTGGGTGGTTCGGCGCCGCAAGGTGCAGGAGCTTATTATCCGGCGACGGCTGTTGTTTTTGAAAAGAACAATCCAGAAATGCACAAAGAAGAAGTTTTCGGTCCTGTGGCCTCCATAGTGGTTGTTAAAGATACCATGGAAGCTATTGAGGTTGCGAACTCGTCACCGTATGGCTTGGGTGGCGGGGTCTTTACTCGGGATACGAAAAAAGGCAAAGAACTGATTGAAAAAGAACTTGAAGCTGGTTTCGTTGTTGTGAATGATTTTGTTAAGTCGGATCCGCGCATCCCCTTTGGCGGTGTTAAAGACTCGGGTTATGGTCGTGAATTAGGACATTTTGGAATCACCGAATTTGTGAATATTAAAACCGTCGGTGTCGGAGGACCTCAGTGAGTTTGTCTCGAGCAAAGCAAGATTTGGATCATCACGTTTGGAAGCAAATCAGGACTTATTCGTTACAGAACAAGAAGATTTTGGTGGCCCTTTCCGGAGGTGTTGACTCCACGGCTTTGCTTCGCGTTCTTTCAAAAGTTCACAAAAAAGAATTGCTCGGAGCTTGCTACTTTCATCATGGCGAAAGTTCCAATCAGGAATATCGTAAGGATGCTCAGGTTTTTTGTGAAAAGCTTTGCGGCAAACTGGGTATTCAGTTTTACACTTTAAAAAGTTCAGAGCTGGCCAAGTCAGAGGCGCAGTATCGCGATCTCCGTTATGAGGCTCTAAGGCGTTTAATGCTCGATGAGGATTTTCAAATTCTTGCAACAGGTCATCATCGTGATGACTTGTTGGAGACAAGGCTTCTGCGTTTGATTCGCGGAACCGGGGTGCAGGGTTTTCAAGCCATGCTTGCCTATAAAGATCAGGTTTTTAGACCTCTTTTAGAGATTACAAAAAAAGAATTAAAGAAGTACTTGCGTGAAGAAAAATTGCGCTCCTTTGAGGACCCTACCAATGAGTCACTGGACCCGCTTCGCAATTGGTTGCGCGAAGAGTGGCTGGTGCTTTTGGATAAGCGGCAACGGGGTGCTGTGGTGTCCTTAGCTCGCTCCCTTGAGACAATTGCTGAAGAAATCAGCTTCCAAGGTGTGCAGGCGTGGGGTGATCTACTGAGTCAAAATGAGTCTTATAAGACACAGGGGTTGTCTCGATCCTTCTATTTAACGTTAAGTCCCTTCGAGCAAAGAAGAATGTTGGCTCAATACCTCTACTCCCTCGGGAAAAAAGATTTTTCGCAGGCCCAGCTAGAAGAAATTCAGAAGCGCCTGGACAAGTCCCAAAAAGTGATCACCTTTAAGGTCAGCGGTTGTGAATGGGTAATTAACGCACAGCAAATTAAGGTCCAGTCCTGATTTGAGAGCTTAAATTCCCCTCTGAGATCTGTCCTTAATTCTGGGATTAATGCCTTTCATTCACTCCGATAATTATGCTACCCTTACGGGTGACTTTATCTATCAACTCCGACGAAGTCGGGGGTGTGGATCAGATTTTTCGAAGTGAAAGGAATCGCGATGCGCTCTACTCAAAAAACGCTAGCACTTTGGTTCTTCCTCATCATTATGGCCGTGTTCTTGTTCCAGGCCTATGAGAGTAAGCACACCAAGATGATTGGTGATTTTAACTATTCAAAATTCACCGAAGCTGTAAAAGCCAATGAAGTGGCAACAGTGACGTTCCGTCAAGACTCTAGTGAGATCGTTGGGGAAATGAAGCCAGACTTCGAGAAGAAGTATAGTGGAACTCATTTTTCGATCGTGGGTAACGTGCAAGATGAAGGCTTCAAATTCCTTGAAGCACACGGTATCACTCCAAACTATGAACGCGCCGATAACGGTGGCTTCTTCCAATCATTGATCGTGAACTGGTTGCCATTGATTTTGATCGTGGCGATGTTCTTGTTTATCATGCGCCAAATTCAAGTGGGCGGTGGTAAAGCAATGTCCTTCGGAAAATCCCGCGCTCGTCTTTTGACGGAGCATAAAAACCGCGTCACTTTCAAAGAAGTAGCAGGTGTGGATGAAGCGAAAGAAGATTTGCAAGAGATCGTCAGCTTTTTGAAAGATCCAAAAAAGTATACCAAACTTGGAGGTCGCATTCCTAAGGGCGTTCTCTTGGTGGGGTCTCCGGGCACTGGTAAGACGTTGCTTGCACGCGCAGTGGCGGGTGAAGCAGGTGTGCCGTTCTTTACAATCTCAGGCTCTGACTTCGTAGAGATGTTCGTGGGTGTGGGTGCGAGCCGTGTTCGTGATTTGTTCGAACAAGGTAAAAAGAATGCTCCATGTTTGATCTTCATCGATGAGATCGATGCCGTAGGTCGCCATCGTGGTGCTGGTATGGGTGGTGGTCACGATGAACGTGAGCAAACTCTGAATCAGTTGCTAGTTGAGATGGATGGTTTTGAATCTTCTGAAGGTGTGATCATGATCGCTGCGACAAATCGTCCTGACGTTTTGGATCCAGCTTTATTGCGCCCGGGTCGTTTCGACCGTCGCGTGATCGTAAATAAACCAGATCTTAAAGGTCGTGAACAGATCTTGGGAGTTCATACTCGCAAGACTCCATTGGGACCTGACGTTGATGTTTCTAAAGTGGCGCGCGGTACTCCGGGCTTCTCGGGTGCTGATCTAGAAAATCTTGTGAATGAAGCGGCTCTTGTGGCGGCTCGTTCAGATAAGAAGTATCTAGAGGCTGAAGATTTTGAAAAAGCCAAAGACAAAGTGACTATGGGCGCGGAACGCAGATCTATGGTTATCTCTGATGAAGATAAAAAAGTGACTGCTTATCATGAAGCAGGTCATACCTTGGTGAATAGAAAACTGACTGGTTTGGATCCAATTCACAAAGTGACGATCATCCCTCGTGGTATGGCTTTGGGTGTAACTCAAACATTGCCAGAGAAAGAAAGTGTTTCATTGTCAAAAACGACAGCTGAAAACATGATCGTCTTCTTGTTCGGTGGACGTGCAGCTGAAGAAGTGGTCTTTAAAGATATCACAACAGGTGCAGGCAATGATATCGAACGAGCGACCAGCATCGCGCGCCGTATGGTGTGTGAATGGGGTATGAGTAAGCTTGGACCTTTGGCTTTTGAAAAGAGCGGCAGTGAGCCATTCTTGGGTATGCAATATGGCCACTCTGGACATAAAGAGTACTCTGAATCTAAAGCTGAAGAGATCGATGCGGAAGTTTCAAAAATTATTAACACGGGTTACGCGCAAGCTGTGCAGATTCTAACTGAAAATAAAACTGCTTTAGAGAACTTGGCGTTGGCGCTTCTTGAGTACGAAACCATCGACGGTCACGAAGTTGATATGCTTATCAACGGTGCTGCGGTTTCAGAAATTGAAAAATACCGTAATAACAGACGTGAAAGCTTCAATGCGATCGCGGCTGCAAGAGAGAAAAAAGACGGCAACGATCCTGTTGGAAACTCAGGCCCAGTTACTGTTTAGATTCTTAATGATTGATTTCAATGGGCCCGTACTCTGGAAAATCTAGGGTGCGGGCGTTTTAGCGAGTGAAGGCACCCTCAGATGTTGCAACAGTTTTTAGACAATCTGATTTTTATCGTGCAGCACCTTCGCGTGCAAGATGCCATCGATATGCTCTTGGTATGGATGGTGGTTTACCGCATTCTTGTTCTGATCAAACGCACCGGCACCATTCAAATGCTTTCCGGCCTTGGTGTTCTGGCGATTGGTTACATCCTCAGTATTTGGTTGGAGCTTTTCACCTTCAATTGGATTCTAGAAAAATTCTTCTCAAATTTATTTGTTATCGTTGTCGTCTTGTTCCAGGCCGAGATTCGCAGGGCTCTTGCGCATATTGGAAGCAATCCATTCTTCACAGACGCTTCGACAATCCAAGAAACCCAAGTGATCGAAGAGATTGCTAAGGGTATTATCGCAACTGCGCAGAAGGGCTTTGGTGCCCTTGTTGTTGTGGAGCGTGAAATTGTTATTGATTATCATATTGAGTTCGGGACTGAGATGGATTCGAAAGTTTCCGCTGAATTACTAGCGTCTATTTTTCATCCAGAAAGTCCGATGCATGATGGGGCTGTTCTGATTCGTAATGGTAAAATTCACTCTGCGGGGTGCTTCTTACCTTTGAGTAAAAATCCTGCCTTAGATAAAAACCTAGGAACTCGTCACAGAGCTGCGATCGGTTTGACAGAAGAAACCGACGCCTTGGTGTTTGTGGTTTCAGAAGAAAATAAATCCATCGGTATCGTTCAAGGTGGTCACTTAAGTCCTAACGTGGAGTTGGGTGATATTCGTAAGGCTCTCTATGAGACTTTCGGTCTTAAGTACAAGGCCTTCTCTCAACAAGGAGAGATTTCATGAAGCGCCGTTGGTCAGACGCTGTCACAGAGAATTTTAGTTACAAGGTTGTAGCCTTGTTTATCTCGCTGATCCTTTGGCTCACGATTTTGGGCCGCAGGGATTTTGTGTTAAGTAAAAATGTGGACATTGAACTTTTAACGGCACCTAACACACAAGTGGTGGCTCAGACGACAGATCACATCAAAGTGAAAGTTTCAGGTCCACGGGCAGCATTGAAAAAGTTTATGGAGAGTTCTTTGTCTCAAACTATCAGTCTTGATATTTCGCAAAGAGGCGAAGGTGTTGTTTATGTCGATATTCCATTGAATAAGATAGAAGTGCCGCTAGGGGTGAAGATCTTAGGGATTCGCCCGAATCAAATTCAAGTGGAAGTAGTTGGCAAAAAGGATCAAAAGAATGACGAACAAAAAGGTCACTAAATTGGAAAAGAAAACGAAACTTTTTGGAACAGATGGTATTCGCGGAACTGCGAATCAATGGCCTATGACGCCGGATATGGTGGTTAAAGTAGGGCAAGCCATCGGTTATCTTTTGCAAAAACAACCTTTCAAATCCAACCTTGCTCGCCGAGTTGTTATCGGTAAAGACACGCGCCTTTCTGGTTATATGATTGAGCAAGCCCTCGCCAGCGGTTTAAATTCCATGGGTATTCATGTACAACTTGTTGGACCGCTTCCGACACCAGGTATTGGATATTTAACCCGTACGATGCGTTCTGCTGCGGGTATTGTGATCTCTGCTTCGCACAACCCTTTCCATGATAATGGCATTAAAGTTTTCGGCTCTGATGGATTTAAAATTTCTGCAGAGATGGAAAGTGAAATTGAGCGTTTGGTTTTGGAAGAAGACCTGACGGCTTTGCTTCCACCAAGTAAAGAAATTGGTCGCACAAAGCGCATCGACGACTCCCAGGGGCGTTACATCGTTTATGTGAAGAGCACTTTCCCTCTTGAGTACACCCTTGATGGAATGCGCATTGTCTTGGACACCGCGAATGGTGCGGCTTACAAAGTGGCTCCATCGGTTTTTGAAGAGCTGGGTGCTGAAGTGATTCAATTGGGTGATGATCCAAATGGTATCAACATTAATGATAAAGTTGGCGCTTTGTATCCTCAAAAACTTGCAGAGGCTGTGGTTCAATACCGCGCTGACGTGGGGATCAGTCTTGATGGTGACGCGGATCGCGTGATCATGGTGGATGAAAAAGGCGAGATTGTAAACGGAGATCGCATCTTGGCGATCTGTGCTTTGCATATGAAAGAGCGCGGTCTTCTTAAAAAGAACACCTTGGTCGCGACGCAAATGTCGAACTTCGGTCTTGAAAAACGCATGCAAGAGGCCGGCATTAAGCTTGTGAAAACGGATGTGGGCGATAAATACGTTGTCGAAGAGATGCGTAAAAATGGTTACAACCTAGGTGGCGAGCAATCAGGTCATATTATCTTTTTGGATCACACGACGACGGGTGATGCGATCATCGCAGCCTTGAGTGTTCTTGCGGTTGTTAAGCAAACGGAAAAGAAAATGAGTGAGTTGAATCATGTCTTTGAAGACATGCCTCAGGTATTGATCAACTTACGCGTAAAGCGCCGCAATGATCTTGGTGAGATTCGTGGATACAATGAGCTGATCAAAGATGTCGAAAGAAGATTGAATGGCAATGGCCGTGTTTTCGTTCGATTCTCTGGTACAGAGCCGGTTATTCGTGTTCTGGTTGAGGGCCCTGATAAATCACAAATCAGTCACTTCGCTGAAGAAATCGCTTCTTTCTTGGAAAAAGAACTGTCCTAGAGTGTGTCAGGCCTTTTGATGATGCTTTGCTAGCTTTCGGCTCAAAGTATCGCAATTCAAGGCCTCACAAACATCTTTCATTGTTTGCGGTGCCAGCATCGCTAGACATTGTTCATCTTTAATATATTGTGCAGTTTATTGAATGGATCGCGCGGGAGTTCTTTGGGCTCCCTGTAAATAACGAGGTTAGTAATGAAACATAAAATTCGTTTGGGTGTGAATGTAGATCACGTAGCAACTCTTCGCCAGGTTCGTGGTGGAACAACGGCCTATCCTAATTTGCTCGATATGGTGAAAAAATCTGTTAAAGGCGGAGCTGAGCAAATCACGATTCATTTGCGTGAAGATCGTCGTCATATTCAGTTGGAAGATCTTAAAGTACTTTCTAAGTCTTGTCCGGTGATGTTGAATCTGGAAATGGCTGCGACTTCGCAAATGGTTTCCTATGCAAAGAAATATCGTCCTGACTGGGTTTGTTTTGTTCCGGAAAAAAGAGCTGAACTAACCACTGAGGGCGGACTGGATGTAAAGAAGGGCTTTAAGAAAATGTTTCCGATGGTTGAAAAGCTTCAACGTATTGGAATTGAAATCTCGATGTTCATTGAGCCTTCTACTGAACAAGTTGAAGCTTCCTATGAGATTGGTGCGGATGCAGTTGAATTTCATACGGGAAAATGGGTTTTGCTAAAAGGTGTTGCTAAACAAAAAGAGTGGAAACGTCTTTGTGATGCGGCCGAGTGGGCGCATTATCTAGGTTTGAACGTTCATGCGGGCCACGGTCTTGATTATGAACATTCAAAATTGATTAACAAACTTCCTCATCTTCAAGAAGTAAACATTGGGCATTCGTTGGTCTGTTATGCGCTTGAAAGTGGTATGGAAGAATCAGTTCGAAAAATGCGCAAGATCTTAAAGTAATACATAAGACGTCTTCGGGGGCATGATGTCGACCATTTTAAATTCACAGCGACACATTCACAGTGAGGAAGAACTTAAAGCTTTTTGGCAAGAGTTTCTTCCGCATATCAGTGATCGCTGCATTTTGCTTTTAAGTGGTGACGTCGGCGCGGGAAAAACAACATCCACGCAAATGATTGCGCAGATTTTGGGAATGAAGGATGTTCAGTCTCCTTCATTTGCGATTCATCTGCGCTATGAAAATTCCCAAGGCAAGTCCATGGATCACCTGGATCTGTATAGATTGAAAGATGATGATGATCTAGAGAGTTCAGGTTTTTGGGATCTGTTTGCAGAGAAACAAGGTCTAGTAATTATCGAGTGGGCGCAACGCCTTGATTATGATTATCTGCCTTTAAACTGGCAACGCCTTGAAGTGAAAATTCAAAAAATAGCAGTGGAAAAAGACCGCTTGATCACCGTTCAAATGTTATAGTTGATTCTTGAATTGCAAGGGTTGATTAGGCCGCTTGCAAGCCTTTGACGAAGTCAGTAGAGAGCTTTTCAACCAGACTTAAAGAAGTTCTGTTGTAAGCCGCTTTTTCAGCGAAGCCTACAAGCATCCCAACAAGTTTATCATTAATAAGAATCGGCGCCACGGTTACATGATCTGGAACGCGGCCTTGATTCCAGTCTTCAAAGAATTTCTCGTTGATTTCATTCAAAGAGACATAGCCGTGGAAGGGCTTTGAAGTTGCAGCAACAATATTGAAAATACTTGGAGTTTTCAAAGGAACGCGAGCAGAAGTGTCCTTCATGCCTTTGAAGTTCTCATCCCATGCAAAAGCAGTGGCTTGAGTTTCCAAATCATCAAGAGTCAGAATCATTGATTTTTCAAAATGAGCTTTCATTTCGCTCAATGTTGTTTTCACACGCTCCGTAAGAATTGCAGTGTTTTTCTTTTTGAGTTTTTCTAAAGAGAAAGTGCCATTCGCCACTGGATTCAATGTTGGTTTTGCAACACCCACAGGGCGAGGAACCAAAGGAATCGGTTGGTTGGCAAAGCTGTCTTCGAAAGGCGGAGGTGTTGCTGTGGAAGCAGCTGGCTCAGTCTTTTGTGGTGGCGGTGGAATGTTTGGTTTTGCAGAAACAAGACCCGCAGTAGGAATAGAAGCAACTGCGGGAGTGGGCTCCACTACGGGGGTAGAAGTTGGAACTTTCGTATCAGACACAACTTCCAAAATAACTGAACGAGTGGACTCTGCAATCACAACGGATTCAGATTCAACTTGCTGGATTTCTGATGTACTTGGCGGAGTAAGAGCTTCAAGTTTTGTGACAGTGAGGCCATCAAAGATGCCCTCGAGAGCAGCTCCCTTTTCTTCTTCGCCTTCTCCTTCGGTAGCAATCTCTGCGGATTCTTCCTGTAGATTGAGATCATCGAAAGAGAATGAGTCGCCTGATTTTTTATTCTTTGTTGTCGTTACAGCGGCAAGATCAATTCCTTCAGGAACTTCTTCTTTCGCAGGCGCTGAGGCGGCAACGGGCTTAACTAATTCCGGATGGAACTTCTTCCAAGTTACCTCCATGCATTCCAAAGACGCGAGCACGAGAATGCTTTGCGGGAATGATGGGAAATCCTGAGGAGGCTGAAGGCAAGCTACAATCAAGGCGCCATCCCATTCGGCCACGGGAAGACACTCGATAGACCATGGGTAATGCGTCGCCCACTTGTTAAACATCTCTGGTGAAGGGGGAGTGTCTGTAAAAAATTTCGCCTGAAGAAATGGAAGACGATAGTGAGTCATGGCCCATTTTAGATAATCCTCAGAACTGAGGTGTTTCTCTTTAATGGCGAAACCAAGCAGACTCATGAAAGTGCCGCTTTCTTCAAAAGCGCTCGTAAGTCCTTGTAGTTTCTCTTTAAAATGTTCAAACCAGGTATGTTGACTCATCCCTTGTCATATCGGCTTTTGCCCTGAAAACCTGAGTCTGGGTCCAAGAAAAGCCCTTAAAAAGAGCAAAATCTAAGGAAAATTTAGGTTATTAGTGTTACATAATGTTTGTATTTTTTGCAGCTTTGCTAACGCAGTGAACACCCACAAAACCCGTAAAACTCTTAGAGGTTTCAAACATTTAAGAAATATGCTAGGGTGCGCCAACTTATGATCCAGACCAAAGCCCTCATCTATTTTGACCACAATGCCACAACTCCTGTGTGCAAAGAAGTTCTCGAAGCTCTTCCGGAGTTTGCAGAGGCGTGGGGGAATGCCAGTTCCATTCATTGGGCTGGTCGCCAACCAAAAAACATAATCAGAGATGCGCGCAAAGCCGTTGCTGATGCGGTAGGCGCAAGCACTTTGGAAATTATTTTTACCGTGGGTGGTAGTGAAGCCAACAACACTGTGATCAAAGGCGTTTTTGAGCATTATCAATCTGCTCAGTTTCTTTCTCCAGAACAACGTCGTCGCAGGCACTACATGTGCTCTGCAGTTGAACATCCGGCTGTTTTTAAAACCATGATGCACATGAAATCCTTAGGCGTTCGCGTGGATGTGATTCCTGTAAATCGCCGAGGTGAAATTGATTTGAAATTTTATGAAGAGCATCTTTCAGAGGAAACCGCATTGGTCTCTGTGATGTTCGCGAATAATGAAACAGGAACTTTGTTTCCCATCAAGCAGATGGCTGAAATGGCCCATGCTAAGGGCGCACTCTTTCATACGGATGCGGTGCAAGCGTTCGGAAAAGTTCCAGTGAATTTGCATGAGCTCGGTGTGGATTTCGCTTCCTTCTCTGGTCATAAGTTTTACTCCATTAAAGGCAGCGGATTTTTGTACTCTCGCAAAGGTTCTAACTTCAGTCCCTTGATTCACGGTGGCGCACAAGAGCGTCATCGTCGCGGTGGAACTGAAAACACTCTGGGCATTGGTTGTTTGGGAGTGGTGGCAAAACGTGTTTCGATGATCGATGAAAAAGTGCGCACGGTTGGCGTGCTTCGTGATCATATGGAAAAACGTCTTTTGTCAGAGATCCCTGACGTCACGGTGACAGCAGGGGAGAGTCCTCGATTGCCGAACACAAGCTCTTTGGTTTTGTTGGGAGTGGACGGGGAGACCATGTTGATGTCGATGGATATCAAGGGCTACGCAGTCAGCACAGGTGCTGCTTGTTCAAGTGGAAATCCAGAGCCCAGTCCCGTTTTACTGGCGATGGGTCTTACCAGAGAAGAAGCGCAAAACAGTTTGCGAGTCAGCCTTGGTTGGGACACGACGCTGGAGCAAGTGGATAGTTTTGTTGAGACATTAAAAGCAGTGGTTGCAAGGTTGCGATCATTGAAAGACGACGAAGGAGATTCTGTACATGTCTAAGGGAAGAGTCCTTGTTGCTATGAGCGGAGGCGTGGACAGTTCTGCCGCGGCTGCGCTCTTGGTCGAACAGGGGTATGAAGTTATCGGTGCCACGATGCAAGTTTGGGATTACACCTCTTGCGATATTGAAGAAGGCAATGGCACTTGCTGTTCAAGCATCGATGTAGATGATGCTCGAGCGGTGGCAGATCGTTTAGGAATTCCGTTTTACGTTTTGAATTGTGAAGCGAAATTCCGCCAAGCGGTTATTGATCCATTTCTAAAAGCTTACCTAGAAGGGCAAACGCCGCTTCCTTGTGTAAACTGCAATACCTATTTGAAGTTTGATCATCTGGTTAGAAAGATGAAAGAACTTGAGTGCGATTACTTGGCGACAGGTCACTACGCGAAAATCGTAACGGATGCTGAAGGCAAGTCATCTATCCACACATCGACAGATGACTGGAAAGATCAAACTTATTTCCTTTTCACAATTGATCCAGAGCTTGTGCCTAAACTTTTGTTTCCAATTGGCGACATGAAGAAGCCACAGGTTCGAGAGTATTCTGAAAAAATGGGTCTAGTGACCGCTCGCAAAAAAGATTCTCAAGGAATTTGTTTTGTGGGGAATCAAGGCTATCAAAACTTTATCAAAGGCCAAGTTGCCAAGCCGATTTTGGATTCTAAAAAAGGTTTGTTGAAACGCTATCCTTCAGGTGAAGTGATGGCGAAGCATGAAGGCATTCATAACTACACTTACGGTCAAAGTAAGGGATTAGGTATGGATCATCATGAAAAATTATTTGTGATTAAAATTGATGCCGCGGACAACACAGTTTGGGTGGGTGATGAACAATATCTTTTCGCAAACGAAGTGGATGTTGTTGATCCAAAACTTTTGAGTGATATCCAAGATGGCGAAGTGATGAATGTTAAAATTCGTTACCAGCACAAGGGATCTCAAGCTCAAGTCTTTAAAACAGACTCAGGATTTAAATTGAAATTCACAGAACCGCAAAGAGCGGTGACCCCGGGTCAAGCGGCCGTTTTCTATCGCGAACGCGAACTTGTGGGAGGCGGATGGATCACTCTGTAAGTGGCGCTAGTCATCCTTCTGTTGTGAAGTATCAAGTCCATACTTTTGGTTGTAAGGTGAACACTTACGATGCGGGACTTATTCAGAAAAATCTGAATGCTAACGGCTTTGCTCCGGTGATTCGTGGAGATAAAGATGCGCGCATTCACGTTTTGAATACATGCGCGGTGACAGCGGAAGCTACGAAAGAGGCTGTTCGTTATATTCGTCGTCTTAAAGTGAAAGATCCGTTCTGTACGATCGTTGTCACTGGTTGTGCGGCGCAAGTCGACACGGGCTCATTCTCCGACCTTCCAGGGGCGGATTTGATCGTTGCGAACTCTCATAAAGGTTCATTGCCGGATTTGCTGAATAAACATTTCCGCGGTGAGCTGACTGAAAAAGTATTTAAATCTAATATCTTTAAAAAAGAAGATCTAGAAATGGGTGGCGGAGTTGAAAAACACCACACTCGTACGTTCTTGAAAATCCAAGACGGTTGCAACAGCTTCTGCACTTACTGCATTATTCCTTATGCTCGCGGTAAGAGTCGCAGCATCGCGATTGCGGATCTTGTTCAGCGTATTAATGATCTTTATGCTGAAGGCTCTCGCGAAGTGGTTTTGACCGGTGTTCATATCGGGGACTACGAAGACGAAATCAATGGCAAAAAAATGGTCATGGAAGATTTGATCGAAAATCTTTTGATGCGCACAAAAATGCCTCGTTTCCGTTTGTCTTCCTTAGAACCGGTAGAAGTTTCTGAACGACTCTTGGAGCTTTATAAAAACCCTCGTCTTTGCCCCCATTTCCATATGAGCATTCAAAGTGCGAATACGGATGTTTTGTTCCATATGAAACGTAAGTACACCCAGGAAGATGTTAAGAAATCTCTGATTGCGATTTCGGAATTGGTTCCCAATTCTTTCGTCGGGATGGATGTCATTACGGGATTCCCGACTGAATCCGAGGAGCAATTCCAAGACACTTATGAGACTCTAAAAGCCCTGCCTTGGACGAAGCTTCATGTTTTCCCTTACAGTGAGCGCAATGGCACTCGTGCTGCGGTCATGGATGTTTCGGTTTATCCCCATGTGCGCGCAGAGCGTGCGGCAAAACTTCGTGAGTTGAGCATTGCCCGTTATGAAGAACAGGCGAAACTTCAGATTGGATCGACTAAGAAAGTTTTGGTTTTGAAGAACGCAGCGAAGGGTGGACAGGGTTTGAGTCATGACTACTGGCCAGTGAGTATCGCAGGGGCGGAAAGCTTCCTCGAGCACTGGGCGGGGCTAGAGGTTGAAGTGATGATCACAGGATACGACCATTCTAACAAGACCCAGATGGAAGGCCACCTGATTGGCGAGGTGCTCTCATGACGGAGTTAGAGAAGCGACTCAAATATAAATTTAAGAACAATGCCATTTTGGCGAGAGCTTTGACCCATAAAAGTTATGCGAACGAGTTGAAGAACACGATCGAACATAACGAAAAGCTGGAATTTTTGGGTGATGCGGTTTTGGATCTAGTTGTTGGAGAATTTTTGTACGAAAAGTTTCCGACAGACACAGAAGGTGGCTTATCTAAGAAACGCGCCAGTATCGTGAATGAAGAAATTCTTTTCGAACTAGCCCGAGAGATGGAGTTGAACAAACTTCTTCAACTTGGCAAGGGTGAGGCACAAACCGGGGGAGCTTTAAAACCCCGTCTTTTGGCTTCATCATTGGAGGCCATCGTTGGTGCCGTCTATCTAGACGGTGGTTTCGATGTCGCCCGAGATTTTATCCGCAGAGAATTTTTGCCTTTGTGTGAAAAGGTCTGCGGTCAGGAAGATTTTGAAAGAGATTATAAAACGCGCCTTCAAGAGTTGGTGCAAAAAGCGATGAAAGAAACGCCGAAGTACGAAGTTCTCGCAGAAGAAGGACCTCCACATGATCGAGAGTTTTTGGTGTGTGTAAAAATTAAAGATGAGGTCTGGGCCCAGGGGCGGGGACGAAGTAAGAAAAACGCCGAACAGTTTGCGGCAAAATGCGCTCTCGAGAACAAGTTTAAGGAGACACAGATATGAGTTACAAAGCTGGATTTTTAGGATTGATCGGACAACCAAACGCGGGGAAGAGCACTTTGATGAACTTCCTTGTGGACGAGAAAGTGTCCATCGTTTCCGCAAAACCACAAACCACTCGCCGTCGTATTCTAGGTATTTGGAGTACTGATAAAGGTCAGGTGGTTTTTGTTGATGCTCCGGGCTTGATCAAGTCTGACTCTGGACTTAATGGTTTCCTAGCGCAAGAGGCTCATGATGTTATTAACAGCTCTGATGCATTGCTTGCGATCATCCCTGTGGATGAGCAAAGACCTGAAGATGCTGAAAAAGTTTTGGATTTAGTTTCTAAAAGTGGCAAGCCTTGGATTGGTGTGATCACTAAAACAGATATCGAAGAAAAAGCCCATCGCGTGATGATTCTTCGTAAGATGATTGAAGATCGTGGTGGCAAGTCGATGTCTGTTTCAGCAACTGAATATGCAGGCGACGCCGAAGAGCGTGAAGCTATGTTGATTGAGTTCCTTGAGTTGATGCCAGCATCACCGGCGCCGTTGTATGATACGGAGTTGTTCACGAATGAAAATGTTCGTGAAATGGCGGCAGAGATCATTCGCGAGAAGTGTTTTGAAAATCTTCATCATGAACTTCCCTACAATATCGCCGTACGTATCATAAAATTTGAAGAGAACGCGGCTTTGCCAAAGATTTATGCGGAAATCATCGTGTCCCGCGAAAGTCATAAGCCTATCGTGATTGGCAAAGGGGCCACCGTTATCAAGAAAATCGGCATGGACGCTCGTAAAGAGCTTGAAAAGCTGATGGATGAAAAAGTGTTTTTAGATCTAAATGTAACAGCGAAGCCGGAATGGTTTGGCAATAAGAGAATGATGAAGGAGTTGGGATATGTCGTTGAATCCGAAGACTGATTTTGCCTCGAAGGTGGCGATTATCGGTCGCCCCAACGTAGGTAAGTCGACACTGTTTAATATTATTACTGAAACCCGTAAGGCCGTGGTGAAAAACCAAGCTGGGGTGACTCGCGATATTATCATTGAACCTGTTGATATCTGGGGCAAGCAATTTGACCTGATCGATACGGGTGGTATCACGGAAGCTGGGGATTTGTTCTCTAAGCTTATCAAAGAGCAAGTGACAGAGTTTTTGCACTCTGTGGACTTGATCGTAGCGGTGATGGATGGTCGCGTGGGTTTAGTTCCTGAAGATCGTGATATTATCCGTGTAGCAAAGCAAACGGGAAAGCCGTTTTTGTTGGTGATCAATAAGGTTGATAAAGCGGCAGAAGAAGAAATTGCCAAAGCAGACTTCTATGAATTCGGCGTGGATATCATTTCCGCATCTTTTGAACAACGTCGCGGCGTTGGCGATATTATCGAGTGGATCACTAAATTGATTCCTGAAAATATCGGCACTGTTAAAGAAGGTATGAATATCACTATCGTGGGTAAACCTAACGTTGGTAAGAGTTCTATCTGTAATCTTCTTTTAGGTGTGAACCGCATGTTGGTTTCTGATGTTGCGGGTACAACTATTGACTCTGTGGATTCTCCGTTCATTTACAACAACAAGAAATACACTTTGGTTGATACCGCAGGATTGCGTAAATCAGCGAAGCGTGAAGAAGATCTTGAGATCATCTCTGCGTTTAAATCCCAAGAGGCCATGCGCCGTTCTGATATCATCCTGTTGATGGTGGATGGAACGATCGGTCCCACGGATCAAGATGCTCGCATCATGCAATCTATTTTGGAAGATCACAAAGGTGTGATCGTGGTTGCGAATAAATCAGACCTTGGTAACAAAGAAATTCCAGAGTATCGCAAAGTGTTCAGAGAACAAGTTGAGCGAGTATTCCATTTCTTCACTGACGTTCACGTTGTATTCACCAGTGCTAAAACAGGAACTGGTATTGAGGATTTGTTTGAAACGATTGAAAAAGTATCTGATCAAATCAACTTCCGCGTTGGAACATCTGAGTTGAATGACTTCTTCTTTGAAACTATTCGTAAAGCTCCGGCTCCGGTTTGGGGAACTACGAATGTGAAGTTCTACTATGTGACTCAAACTTATCAGAAGCCGCCAGCGTTCATTGCGTTTGCGAACAACCCTGATGGTGTTTCGAATTCTTATAGAAGATTCTTGGTTAAAAATATCAAGGAACGTTGGGATCTTCACGGTTTGCCAATTCGTATTTTCTGTATGAAGTCTCGGGAGAAACGTAGTGGCGGCTAAACGCGGCGCTTGGCGAACACGCTTTGGATTTTACCTTTTGGCCATTGGTTCTGCCTGTGGTCTAGGTAATCTTTGGCGTTTTCCCTATGTCGTGGGTGAAAACGGAGGAGGAGCTTTTATCCTCCTTTATGTTTTCATGGCCTTGGCTATCGGAGCTCCGATGTTGATTGCTGAGTTGATGCTGGGCAAGAACACTAGGCGATCTGTGATGGTGGCGACTCAGCAGATGGCTCAAAAATCCAACTCTGGATTTAAGTGGGCGGGACGCTTTGCAGTTATTTTAACCATCGTTGTTTTTTCTTACTATGCAGTGATCAGCGGTTGGGTTTTGCATTTCATGACTCAATTCTGTGTTTCTTTATTTTCTGACTACGAAAGTGCCTCCAATAAAACCAATTTAGCGGCTTTGATGAGTAATGGCTGGTTGCAAGTGATGTTGGCCAGTGCCCATATTCTGATTACAGTTGTGGTTGTTGTTAAAGGCGTTCAAGAGGGCCTAGAGCGTTGGATCAGTTACATGATGCCGTTATTTGCTGCCTTGGTTATTGTGCTTTTGGTGAAGTCATTTTCTTTGCCATCGACGCCAGAAGTGGTGCGCTTCCTTTTCTATCCTGATTTTTCGAAACTAACGATGTCTTCTTTAAACCATGCTTTGGGGCATGTGTTTTTCACTTTGTCTTTGGGCTTCGGCACCATGGTGACTTATGGATCTTACATGCGCGAGGAAGATCACGTTCCCACAGCGGGATTCCGTGTGGCCCTAGTGGACAGTTTGATTTCCTTGGTGGCCGTGATGATGATTTTCCCGGTGGCTTTTCAAGCTTCTAATGTGCCATTGACAGATCCGGCTTTGATGTTTGAGGTTCTGCCTCGATATTTGCTGGGAATTCATGGCGGGGCTTTGTTTGGTCTGGCTTTCTTCGTTTGTCTTTATATGGCTGCTTTGAATGCCAGTATTGGCCTTTTGGAAGTGGTTGTATCAAACTTTGTTGATATGAAGAAAAACATCGGCAGGGTGCGTGCGACTTGGTATTCAGGTCTAGTGGCGTTGTTGTTGGCAATTCTGCCGGCGCTTTCGAGTTCTGTGTTGAAAGCTGTGCGGGTCGGTGGAAGATCTTTGATTGAATCCCTGGATTCATTGTTGATCAATTGGTTCTTGCCGTTGGTGGCTTTGGCAATTCTTTTGGCTTTCTATAAGGGCATCTCTGAAAAAGAAAAAGAGACAAGCTTTATCGATAAAGAGAAGTTCGTCAGTTATTCGATGTATCCGCACTGGATCTTTGTGCTTAAGTGGGCAGCTCCAGCTGTAATCGGCTTGGGATTTATCTTACAGGTCTTTAGCTTGTTCTAAAAAAAAGACCATCCGAAGATGGTCTTAGATTCTTTCTAATTTCAAGTCTGCTTCCTAGAAGTTCATTCCTAGAATAAACAGAACATCATACATGTCACCGGATAATGTTTTATCTAGGACATCTGTACCGCCACCGTTAGAGACGCGGGTTTTGTTTTCGTCCGAGAAATTAACATAGTGATAAGTTGCTTGAATGCCTAAGAATGCTTTTTTACGCATTAAAGGAATTTCTAAACCCGCACCAAGATCGAAACCCATTGTCGAGTCACGGCTATAGCCATCAAGACCTGTCAACGTGTAGGTGCGATAGAACTGTCCTAGACCACCAAGAAGGTAAGGGTTTAAATCCGCTAAGCCACGGGTCACGTTTTGCGTGTTCATGTAATACTTTAAGTCGAAGTTGATAGACGTGATAGAGACGTTACCAGAATAAGTAACTGCTTTATCATTCGCTGTGAACTTCACGTTATGATCACCTGTTTGGAAACCCAAGGTCATCGCCAAGCGAAGGTCAAAGAAGTAAGTTAAGTACAAACCAAAATCAGGCGCCGCAGAGTATTCGTCGGCGAAGTTGCCGGTGAATCCACGGTAACCCGCGGCGATTCCCACGGTGAGGAACCGACCGTTGCGGAAGAAATTCACGTCAGCTTCTTCATCAGAATCTTCGTCGAACTCGCTGTAGTCAGAAAATGGATCATAAGCCTCGTCAGGCTCATTTTGGGCAAGCAGATAATGTTTCTGGTCTGAAGAAGATGGGGTCAATAATTGAGCATGAGCCAAAGAAGGCAAAGCAAAGCTAATCCCGATCAAAAATGCCAGAAGGCCGGAATGAAGAATAATCCCTGTGGTTTTCACAATTTCCCCCTCTTTGTATTATCGAATGAAAGAGGGGAAAACTTCAAAGAAAAGTACAGGAATGAGGACCAGGCTTTTCTCTTTGTCTCGAAGTGAGACAGTTCATGAAGCTAGAGCGGTTCGTTGAGTGCTTTTTCGACAGATCCAATAACTTTTTCGGAAGAAGGTTTGGTGATTGAACTCCATCTTTCGGTGACCTCGCCTTTGCGATTTACAAGAAACTTTTCAAAATTCCAACTGACGTCCTTGAACAGTAGTCCTGGTTTTTTTGTCGTCAGGAATTGATAAACGGGTTGCTTGTTTTCTCCCGTCACAGCTCCTTTATCAAAGAATGGGAAAGTTACGCCGTACTCTTTGTCAGCAAAACCTTTGACTGCGAGATTGTCGCCTTTTTCTTGTTTGAAGTCGTTGGAGGGGAAGGCCAAGATGATGAAACCGCGATTTGCATACTTTTTGTACATCGCCTCTAGATCTTTGAGCTGTGGTGTGAAGCCGCACTGAGAAGCGGTGTTGACGATCAGTACGACTTTGCCTCGGTAGGTTGAGAAGTTTACTTTTTTGCCAGAGATATCCGTCGCTGAAAGTTCAAAAAAGTTTTTAACTTCATTCGCGGAAGAATTTGTTTCTGCTCGAGCTGAGAAGCTGAAAAAAAGCACAAAAATAGAGATGAATAGACGCATCGAAGCCTCCATGGAAGGTTCAGAGGGCTCAGTCTAGAGGCAGGACTTAGAATCCACAAGAAAAAGACCGAAGTGGCTCTTCGCTGCGGTGCGCACCTTTGACTTTGAAGGTCCCTGATTTTCTAATCATTAGGAGTATTTAGGTCATCTGGTCGCTTTCATTATACTGAAGGTTGGCTATAATCTTTTGCAGGAGTTCAATCAGTCATGGAGTTGGGAAATCCCATCATCATAGTCTCAGCATTTGGAAGAGGTCACTGGCTGGCGGCGGCTCTTGCGCAAGAAGGTATCAAGACCACGCTTGTTGATATTTCTTCGAAGCTTGGTGTTTGGCCAAAGGAAGATATCGAAGGACCTTTTGGTTTTTTCCGCAACGAACGAATTTCTGAATCGCAAGTGGATCGACTTTATTCTGAAGATGCTTTTGAAGAAGTACCCAATGGATTTTCTTTGTGGCTTCCGGAAGGACCCGTTGAGTTCAAAGGTCCGTTGACGAAATTCAAAATCGACAATCTTCCTTTGGTTCCGCAAGTGAAAGATTTGTTGTTTTCTTCGGCTCAAGATAAGAACGCTAAATTAGTCTATAAAAATCTGAATGACCTTAGCTTCGAACAAAGCTGGCTATTGCACTTTGCCCATCAGTGGGCTGGTACGACTTATATGCCCAATGCACGGGGTGCTGAAGAAGGGGAAAGTCTTCCTTTGCTGTCTTCGTTCTTTGTTCGTCAAGCCACCCGCGCAGGATTTGAGAGATCTTTAGAATGGCTTCGTTCTAAGGGTGTGGAAGTTCTTGAGCCTCAACAGATCGTCGATGCTTCTTTCGGCGCAGGGAAGTCTGTTACCGGAATTGAAATTTCTGGAGAGAAACAGGGCCTGTTTCGTTTAGAGCAAATCGTCTGGATGCTTTCCAGTGAGGAAAGTTATTTCTTGAATGAACGTCTAGGGAAGTATTTCTTCCCTGAAGGTCCCCTTGAATCAGAGTGGTGCTGGGTTCGATATCGTGTGGGCTTAAAACAGTGTTTTGAACGCGACAGTCTGCCATTGCATACGGTGATCGTGGATGATTTGTATTCTCCGTGGACCCATGAAAACATGTTGGTCCTGCAAAGAACATCATTAGAGGACCAGTTTGATGTTTGGCTGCGTATTCCCACGGTGCAAAGATTTAACAAAGAATACCTCACAACTCGAAGTATTCGAATGAATAATCATTTGGCGCGTCGTTTGTCTTTGGCAGAAGTTCAGATTCTAAGTTTCCCTCAGGAATATTATTATACCTACGCTCAATTGGGCGCTCCACGCTATCCGGTTTTTTCTGAAAAACAGAAGGCTCGTCGTGGTAAAGTTTCATTCAGCAACTTGCATCTTGATGGCCCTGAAGAGTGGCCTCACTACGCTTGGAGCGCAAGCTTCGCGCGCAGTGAAAGCACTCAAGAACGCATCGTCGCATGGTGGAAAGAAAAGTTGTTGAAGGAACAAAAAGAGAAGCGAAAGGAACAAGCTCGGTGATCGAAAGATATACTCGCCCAGAGATGGGACTTCTTTGGGATATGGACCATAAGTTTGGTAAAATGATGGAAGTTGAAGTCGCGGTGGCGCAAGTCCAGGCTCAGCTAGGTCTGATTCCTAAAGTCGCTGCAAAAACGATCACTCAAAAAGCTCGTTTTAACGTCAAAAGAATTTCTGAAATTGAAAAAGAGACGAAGCATGACGTGATTGCCTTCGTCAGTAATTTAGCTGAAAACATCGGTCCCCATGGGAAGTATGTTCATTTCGGAATGACCTCGTCAGATGTTCTTGATACTGCATTTAGTTTGCAAGTTCGGGAAGCCGGTTTGGTCTTGATGACATCTATCACAAATCTAGAAAACTCTTTGAAGAGCTTGGTAGCAAAGCACGCTGAGACTTTGTGTGCGGGCCGCACTCATGGAATGTTTGCTGAGCCGACAACTTTTGGTTTCAAGATGGCGGGCTTTCTTACGGAAGTACGTCGTAACAAGAAACGTGTTAAAGATGCTCTTGATAATATGGCTGTTTGCAAGTTGAGCGGAGCCGTGGGTACTTACTCAAGCCAGTCTCCGAAGGTTGAGATGTTGGTGGCAAAGAAATTAAAATTGAAACCTGAATTGATCGCTACTCAAGTGATCCCCCGCGATCGTCATGCTGAAATGATGACGTCATTGGCGATCCTAGGCACGGGGCTTGAGCGCCTAGCGATTGAACTTCGTCACTTGCAAAGAAGTGATGTGGGCGAAGTGACTGAAGGGTTTACGAAGGGCCAAAAGGGTTCTTCAGCGATGCCTCATAAAAAGAATCCTATCAGTGCTGAAAACATCACCGGACTTTCTCGGTTGCTGCGTGGCTATGCTGTTGCGGCTCTTGAGGATGTAGCTTTGTGGCATGAACGTGACATTTCTCATTCATCCGTAGAGCGAGTTATTTTTCCAGATGCCTTCATCGTCGCAGATTATGCGGTCACCCGTATGAGTATTTTGCTTGATGGTTTGGATGTAAATAAAAAGCGCATGCTGGATAATATCGACAGCTCACAGGGGCAGTTGTTCAGTTCCCATGTGCTTCTGGCACTGGTGGCTAAAGGAATGCGCCGTGAGGATGCTTACAGTTTAGTGCAAAGACTTTGTCATGCTCTGGGTTTCGGCGAGCACTTAAAAGATAAGTTGATGAGCGATGATGATGTTCGTGTCTTATTGAAGCCGAAAGAAATCGAAGAGATCTTTACCGGTAAGAAGCACAAAAAATCTATCAAAGATATTTTGAAACGAGTGAAGTAGTGGCATCTTGGAAGTTCTTGCAGGAAAACGATATTATTGACGTAGTGGCTCCAGGTTACCCGTCGCAGCCTCATGAAGTGGTTGGAGCCCATGACTTCTTATTGAAATGGAAATTGGTTCCACGCATTCCCAAGGGTTTGATTAAACCGCACTTCTTGCATGCCAATGAAGATGAACAGCGTTTTTCATTTTTGAAGGCAGCTATCGAGTCGAAGGATTCTAGAACGATCTGGTGTTTGCGTGGTGGTTACGGAAGCAATCGTTTGATTCCGATGTTGGCCAAACTGAAAAAACCTAAAGAGCCAAAATTAATTATTGGCATCAGTGACATCACCTCGATTCATACGTTCTTGATTCAAGAATGGGGATGGTCGACTTTGCATGCGCCATTATTGGATCGTTTGGGGAGAAATCTGGTTTCTCCGAAACATGAAAAAGAATTGCATAGAATTCTTTTTGGGCAAGATAAGACGGTGGAGTTTAAGAAAATCAAACCGTTAAATGATGCTGCAAAGAAAGTAAAAACTTTGAAGTCTAAAATTACTGGAGGCAATTTAACAGTGCTTCAGTCGTCCATGGGAACTCCATGGCAAGTCAATGCCGACAAGTTCTTGTTGTTTTTAGAGGACTTAGGTGAACGTGGTTATCGCATCGATCGCATGCTTGAGCAGTTCCGCCAAGCTGGAGTTTTAAAGAAATGCCAAGGAATTATCCTGGGTGATTTCATCGGTGGCAATGAGCCATCAACAGATAAGAATAATTTTGATTTAGTTTTTAAGCGCTGGGCTAAGGATTTGGATATTCCACTCTTTAAAGGGGTGGAGGCTGGCCATGCTTCAGTGCAAAGACCGGTGCCTTTCAATACAACTTGTGTCCTTCAGGTCGAAGGCGGAAAAGCGCACCTTACAATAGAGACAGGGGGAAAAGCCTAATGAAATACTCAGTTCTTGAAAAGAACCTCATTAACCAACTCGAAGATCGTATCCGCGACACAACCCCGGGCGTGATGGTTCGCGCGTATCAAGGTGGAAAGATCATCTGTGATATCGCAGTTGGAAACACTTATGCTTATTATGATTTGGCAAGCTTGACTAAAATCATCTTCACCCAGCAAGCGATGATGTATGCCTTTGAATTAGGGAAGTGGACTTTCGATACGAAGGTGTCAGACCTTGTTCCGTGGTTCACTCACAAGGATACAAAAATCACAGAGTTGCTAACTCATAGTTCGGGTCTTGCTTGGTGGATGCCTTTCTATCAAGAGCTCAATATGAATTTGCCCCGTGATCAGCGACGTGAGCAATTGCGTGGAATCCTGCAGAACTTGAAATTGGAAAAGCAAGAAACAGCAGTTTATTCAGATGTTGGCTTCATTGTGTTGAGCTATGTTCTTGAGAAGCTTTTCGACAAACCTATCTTGGATGTTTGGACAGAGATTAAAAATAAGTTCTATCTTGGAACGACGTTGGAATTCCATCCCGACAATTTAACTTCAACGAAGCTCTCATTGTTCGCACCTACAGAAGAGTGCCCTGTACGTAAGAAACTAGTGCAAGGCGAAGTTCATGATTTGAATTGCTGGTCTATGGGAGGCGTTTCTACCCATGCCGGCCTTTTCGGCAGTATTGATGACGTGGGTTGGTACTCACTTCATTTACGTTCTCAGTTGATGGGGATTGCTCGCTATTCTATTCGCCAAAAAACGGCGCAGTTATTTGCGAAACGTGCTTTGCCCGAAGGAAAAGGGGATTGGGCCATGGGCTACATGATGCCGACTCCTGGGTCGGCGAGTTGTGGCGCTTACTTCTCTTTGGATTCCGTTGGGCATACAGGATTTACTGGAACGTCGATGTGGTACGATCCGAAGATGGATATGAGTATCATCGTGCTTTCGAATCGCGTTTTGTACGGCTCTGATAATAAAGCCTTTTCAAAATTGCGTCCCGAGATACATAATTGGATTGTAGAAAATTACAGAAGGTCTGGTGTTTAAAATGGATTTGAAACCTGGTTCTCACATTCACTTAATGGGCATTTGCGGGACGGCGATGGCCTCAATGGCGGGGCTGTTAAAAGACCGCGGATTTAAAATCACAGGCAGTGATATGAATCCTTATCCTCCAATGTCGACTCAACTTGAAAGTCTTGGGATTACTATTCAAAAAGGCTACAAGGCAGAGAATCTTCATCCCAAACCTGACTTTGTTATCGTGGGGAATGTTATTTCTGCGAGCAATGAAGAGGCTCAGGAGTTGATGAAGTTGGGTATTCCCTATACGTCGCTGCCAAAGGCGATGGGGGAATTGATTATCGCAGATCGCGAAAGTGTGGTGATTTCCGGAACCCACGGGAAAACAACGACGACGTCAATGATGTCATGGGTTGCAGAGAACGCGGGCGTGAAGCCGGGATTTTTGATTGGGGGCATTCCTAAAAACTTCTCTCAATCTTTTAAAAATCCTGAAGGAAATTTCTTTGTTATCGAAGGGGATGAATACGATACGGCATTCTTTGATAAAGTGCCTAAGTTCATTCACTACAAACCGAAGCATGTGATTTTGACTTCAGTGGAATTTGACCATGCAGATATCTATAAAGATCTTCAAGCTGTGAAGGATTCCTTCGCTCGTTTGATGACTTTGATTCCTGAAAATGGAACTTTGCTTGCTTGCGCTGAAGACGCCAATGTTATGGAGCTTCGTAAGCTTGCTAAATGCAAAAATTCTTTCACATATGGATTTAAAGCTGATGCGGATTTCCGCGCAAAAGTTCTTTTTCAGAATGAAAAAGGTGTGGGTTTTGAGGTTCACTATAAAGGTGAAATTCTTGGACCTTACTCTATGCAAATCACAGGGGACTACAATATTCTGAATGCGACGGCGGTGATTGCGTTGTCGAAAACTTTGGGATTCTCTGAGAACAGAATTCAAATTGCCATGGAATCTTTTGAAGGCGTCAAACGTCGTCAGGAAATTCTGGGCGAGCCTGGCGGCATTTTGGTGATCGAGGACTTCGCTCATCATCCAACTGCAGTTCGTGAAACTGTAAAAGGTATTCAGAAAAAGTACCCAAGCAGAAAAGTGTTCTCTGTCTTTGAACCACGAAGTGCGACCTCTCGCCGTAAGGTCTTCCAAAAAGATTACGTAGAAGCCTTTAAGGGCTCACACGAAGTTCTTTTGGCAAAGGCCTTCGATCAATCAAAGATCGACAGCGAAGATAGATTTTCTTCAGAAGAATTGGTCGCAGATTTACAAAAATCCGGTGTAACAGCAGGAACTTTTGATTCCGCAGATCACATCGTAGACGCCTTAAAAACCCGCGCTAAAAAAGGCGACGTCATTCTAATCATGAGTAACGGCGGCTTCGACGGCATCTACACCAAACTTTTAAAAGCTTTAGAGTAAGACGCGCGCTGCGTTATCTACCCCGAGGGTACGCCGTACCTTTTTGCCATGCATTGCATCGCAAAAAGGTACGGCGTACCCTCGGTTCGTGTTGAAACTTTTGGTGGGCTTCGATAGGTTTTTTGCCTATGTCGAATCTCACTCCTCTCATGAAACAGTACTGGGACATTAAGTCCGTCCATCAAGATAAAATCCTTCTTTTTAGAATGGGGGATTTTTTTGAGATGTTCTTTGATGATGCGGTCAAGGCGGCTCCGGTTTTAGGAATCGCTCTCACGCAACGTAATAAAAAATCACAAGATGAAACGCCGATGTGCGGGATGCCTCATCATTCGATTGCGGGGCCGATCAATAAGCTTTTGGCCCATGGATTCAAGATTGCGATCTGTGATCAGCTTGAGGATCCAAAACTGGCTAAGGGGATTGTGAAGCGCGGAGTGACCCGTGTTCTGACTCCGGGAATGGTTTATGACTCTGACACTTTGGATGGTACTAAAGCCCATTACTTGGTGAGTGTGGACTCTGAATCTATCAGTTTTTTGGATTCAACTACGGGTGAAGCTTTCTTCTTTAAGTCTAAGAAAACCCGGGATCTTCTGCGTTTCCTTCAGATTCTTCCGGTGGCTGAAATTGTCATCGCGCAAGCTGATGAAGCTTTGCTTGGTGGTTTGCAACACTTGCTGATTTCTCATCATGAAGAACTAAATGATTCTTCCCATGAGCTTTTGAAGAATGCGGCACCAAATTCGGCGGCTAGACTTTTAAGTTACGTGACGGCTCTTTCCGGTGAAGAGGCTTTGGCGACAATGTCTCCATTTGTAGAAAGAGACCTTGAGCATCGTCTTGATGTTTCAAGCACAACCCTTCGTCACCTCGAGATTTTTTCTACTTATAAAGGTGAAGGCCTTGGAAGTTTATTCCATGCAATCAACCGCACACAAACTTCCGCGGGCAGTCGTCTACTTCGTCAATGGCTAAGTTTCCCATTGCGCGATCCAAAGGCGATTGAGAACCGTTTGTCTTCTGTGGAGTTCTGGAGAAGTCATGTTCTTGAGCTTAAGCGTGTTCGTCAGATCCTAGGACAAATGGGAGATGTTGAACGTCGTCTTGGCAAGATCTCTCAACCGCAATGCAATGGCCGTGATTTGTTGGCCTTGGCGGGGAGTGTGCACGCAGGTATCAGTGCGCTTGAAGTTCTTCTTCATGCGTCTGGTGGAACGGCGAACTTTGAGCCTTTGCGTGACTTGGCTTACAAAATTGAACGCACTTTGGTGGAAGATCCACCTTTGGCGACGAAACAAGGTTATTTGATTCGCACGGGTGTTTCTTCTGAGTTGGACGAGTTGATTGAACTCTCTACGAATGCACAAGCCATGGTGGCACGCATGGAAGCAGAGGAAAAAGAAAAGACGGGGATCTCAAGTCTGAAGATTCGTTATAACAACGTTTTTGGTTATTATATCGAAATCACGAATACGCATAAAGACAAGGCTCCGGCGCATTATCAGCGTAAGCAGACTTTAACGAATGCAGAAAGATATTGCACAGACGAATTGGTAGAGCTTGAAAGAAAAGTTCTTAGTGCCAATACGAAACGTGCAGATTTGGAATTTGAATTCTTTGAAGCTTTAAGAAAAGAAATCCTCGCGCAATGCCCGGCTTTGTTAACTCTTGCCCATGAGTGTAGTGAGGTGGATGTGATCTCAAGTCTTGCTTGGTTAAGTCTTGAAGAAAAATACGTTCGTCCTGCATTTACAACGGATGGGTCTTTGAAGCTAAAAGCCAGCCGTCATCCCGTGGTTGAGCAAACAGTGAAATCGCAATTCGTTGCGAATGACATTGAGCTTCGCCCGCATTCTTGCTTGCTTCTGACAGGCCCGAACATGGCCGGTAAATCAACTTTAATGAGACAAGTGGCTTTGATGTCGATCATGGCGCAAATGGGAAGCTTCGTTCCTTGTGATGAAGCCCAGTTGCCATTGTTTGATTCGATCTTCACCCGTATCGGTGCCAGCGATCAGTTGTCAGAAGGTCTTTCAACTTTCATGGTTGAGATGATCGAGACTTCTGCGATGTTGAAAAATGCGACGAAGGATTCCCTTGTGATCCTCGATGAAGTCGGTCGCGGAACAAGTACGTTTGATGGTATGTGTTTGGCGCAATCTATTCTTGAGCATCTTTTGAGTGATGTGAAAGCTTTGACCTTCTTTGCAACTCACTATCACGAGTTAACCTCTTTGGATCAAAGCTTCTCGCAAATTACCAATGCTCATATGACTGTGGCGGAAAGAAATGGTGAAATCCGTTTCCTTCATACATTGGTGAAGGGCCCGGCTTTGAAGTCTTACGGAGTTCAAGTGGCGGAACTTGCAGGCTTGCCAGCGACTGTGACTAAAAGAGCAAAAGGATTGCTGCGTGAAATTGAATCGAAAAGAGTTCAAGCCAGCAGTCAATTGTCTTTGTTAGATCAATTGTCTTCTGTGCCTGTTTATGAAGAAATGTCTGCTCCTGTGATGATGGATGCAGAAGCTCTTCGTCGTGAAGAGACTTTGAAGAGCCTTATGGAGGAAGTGCAGAAGTACCCACTTATGCAAATGAGTCCATTAGAGGCGATGAACCAAATCGCAAAATGGAAAGAAATCGTCTCAAATTCTGTCGTTTAAGGCAGATTTGATTTCTTCGGTTAGTTAACTGGACTGAGAATAGGCGCTTGGTCCAGTACAAAAAATGCCCTCTGATTCCGAGAAGTATTCGATATGCTTTGAGAAAAATCGGAGGGTTCGTTATGAAGTTTGCTGTCTTGTCGACTGCAGCTGTCCTTGTCCTTGCAAGTTGTGTTACGAATACATCTACACGGGAAGTTGCGTCTGTTCAAACTACCAGTCTTTCCGATTGGGCTAAGTCTTTAACTGAATACACTGGGTTTGTTCGCAGTAATTCATTTACAGCCTCTAATTGTGGTCTGGTGTTTTCAGATATTGCCAGTAAAGTAAACTCTTTGGATTTTAATCTTTATAGTAATGAGGATTTACAAAAAGAAGCTGGCAACTTAATTTCAGTTTTGTGGCAATTGCGTTTGCAGTTGCATGCGCGTCTTGTGGATGTCAGTCCTCAGTGTCAATTGCAAGTGCGTACGTTGTTCCATCGCCTGCATGATCAAGACGATTACTTGGGTGAATTTGCATACAAGGTTCAAGCATTAGATCCATCGAAAGTAGAATTCCAGAAGCAAGCGATTCCTATATATGATCGCAAGGCCTATCCGCCATACAGTGTGCGTGGGGATGTGGATGATGAAAAGTTTAAATTCCACTCCGGCGACTTGATGCTGGCCCGTGGAGTCTCTTTCTTTAGTGCGATCATTTCTCAGATTAGCGATAATAAATCTCAATTCAGTCATGTGGTTTTTGTGAATGAAGAGCCTGTGACCAAAAAACTCAACACCGTGGAATCATACATTGGTGTGGGTGTTGATAAGTATGAAATGGATTTCGCGTTGAAAAATGAAAATGCTCGTTTGGTCGTACTTCGTCCTAAAGATCGCACTTTGGGTGAGCGAGCAGCTGGCTTTGCCATGGAAAGTGCTAAAGCGCGCGTTCCCTATGATTACTATATGAACTTTAAAGATTACTCTAAGATGTCATGTGTGGAAGTGGCGCGTTCTGCATACGACAAGGCCTCTAATGGAGCCATTCTAACTCCGGCGCAGCCTGCGCATTTGAATTCAAAAAGTCAGGATTTTTTGAATAAGATGAATTTGAAGAACGGTGACTTGATCACACCAGATGATTTGGAAAATGATCCACGCTTTGAGTTGGTGCTTGATTGGCGTGACTATCGCCTGATCCGTGATTCTAGACACAAAGATGCTATCTTATCAGAGATGGTTCGCTGGATGGATGATTTAGGATATAAATTCCATGACACGCCGAAATCATTTATTGCGAAGAATATCATCTTGCCATCCAGAACGACGCGTTTGTGGCCATTTGTTAAGAAAATTACTAAATCACCGGATTTAGATCCGGCTCTTCCTAAGAAAACAATGGGAGTGATGCTAGTCCTGAATCAAATGGGGCAAGCATTGCTAGAGCGCCTTGATAAAGAAGATCTGGATTATGTGGTCAAGTATAAGCGTCCGATGACCAATGAGCAATTAAGAGTTGTTGTGAATAAATTGCGTGAGCAAGATTTGAAGGATTACAAAGAAGCTTCCCCGACGTTTATGCATTTTGCTTTACGTCCTGACGGCATTTATCCTCATAGACCTCCAGAATATAGTGGTCACTAGAGGCTGAATCTGTGAGGATATTTATGAGGGCTGAATGGCGCATAAATCCTTTCTGACAGTTGAACAGTTTGAGCAAGCGGCGGAAATTTTAACTCCGCCACTTATGACACCTGACGGAGATGTTCGCCAGGTGTTCTGCTTTTCGTCAGAGAGTTTTTCCCATTGGCTGGGGGTAAAATTAGAGGAGCGCCTTCAGGCGATACCAGGCTGGCGTGAAGCCCATCCGATTATGTTGGGATCTTGGGCTCGTGGAGAGCTTAGTCCCAAATCTGATATTGATATTTTATTCTGTGGCGATGAACAGAAAGTAAAAGCCTTTGTCGATCAAGTTCAAGAATCGGGTTTGAAACTTCGCTATCGTATGCCACATAATCCAGAAGACTGGACCGAAAATGTTGAGGCCTTTGATATTCTGGCTTTATTGAAAGCGCGTCCTTTGACTCCAGAGGGAGCGAGGAAATTATTCGAACAACAAAAGAATATCTGGGCTAAAAAAAAATATTTCCGGCGAGTGCTGTTGAAGGCCGTCCAAGAGGAGCGCAAAAATCGCGAAAAGCGATTCGATTCCATAACGAACTACCTAGAGCCGAATATTAAATACGGTCCCGGTGGTTTGCGTGATCTGGAACAAGGCTTGCAGATCTATGAACTTTTTGCTGAGAAGTTTGTAAACCCCGGTCATGCTTTGAATGTGCTTAACTACTATCGCAATTATCTTCTATGTCTTCGTCAGAAGCTTCATTTGGAAGGACACAGCGATATTCTATCTAGCTCGACACAGTTTGATCTTGCGAGTTGGATGGGTTTTAAAGCTCACAAAGACTTCATGCGCGGTTTGCAAAGAGGTCTTTCGCGGGTGCATTTTTACTCGGACTGGATTGTCGAAGTTGCGGAAAGTTCCGAGGACAAACTAAAGAAGATCGAACGTGCGGAATTTAAGAAATCTGAAGATCTATTTAAAGCGTTACATAAAAATTCCAGCGTTTTAGTTCAGAAGAAAGTCCGTGAGCACCTGAATGACTTTTACCCAGAAGCGCAGATAAAGAAGCTTTCACGAAGTCGGGGAAAACTTCTTGAGGATATTTTATCAGTAAAGACTTCGGATGAAGTTCTAGTCAGTGTTTTTCGTTCGCGTCTTATTGATAAATTAGTTCCAGAGATTCGTCGTCTGGTCGGCTATGTGCAACATGATCAATACCATCGTTTCACCGCGGATTCTCATATCATGCAAGCTTGTCGTGAAGTTAAGCGTTTTTACAATAAGCCTAAAGAGCTCGGACCCTTAAAATTTCTTACCGAGCATCTAACTGCCTATGATTGGAAAGTCCTTTCTTGGTCTTGCCTGTATCATGATTTGGCTAAGGGCCTAGAGAGTGCCGATCACTCTGACGCCGGAACTCATATTGTTGAACGCGATTTTAAAAGTTACGGATTTTCTAAGGCATTTACTGAAGATGTAAAGTGGATGGTTAAAAATCATCTTGAGCTTTCTCAAGCGGCCTTTAGAAAAAACATGAAAGACCCCAAGGTCTGGCAGGATCTCAAAGACAAGGGCGTCGAGGCGGCTCGCTTGCATCGTCTGGCTTTATTCACTGCGATTGATATTCGGGCAACCAATCCAGAGGCTTGGAATGAGTGGAAGGCGAAGCTTCTTAAGGATTTAGTGGAAAGTTTGAGTTCTAAAAAAGCTCAGGGCTATTTCGATTTCTATTCCTTGAAGAAGAAAAAGCATCTGCAAATTTCTGAAGAGATCTACGAAGAGTTAGGCGCTGTTTTGGTTGAAAGCCTGACAACTAAGGATTTAGTCGAAGATTTAAAAGCGGCCGAACAAAGTACGGAAAGTCTTCCGCCTAAGATTCTAAAAACCCGTAAGGGCGAGATTTGGATTCGATTCCACGATCGTCATGATCGCAAAGGGATCTTGGCCGATTACGTAGCGCAGTTATATTCGTTAGGTTTGGGAATTCGTCACGCATCTATTCATACTTTGCCCAAGGTGGGAGTTTACGATTGGTTTCAAGTGACCACTCAAAAGAACTTGCAGCAATTGGCGCTAATTTTAAAAAGTTCCCAGTTTAAAAGTAAAGCCACACCTCAGGTTAAGTTTGATTTAATTCAATTAGTCAGCGCTGATGAAAAAGAATGGGTCATTAGTTTCAAGGGTCCAGATCAATCGGGCTTACTTGCTTCTGCGGCAAAATCTTTAAGTGATGCAGGCGTGAGTATCTTGTCTGCGAAAGTCCATACGTGGGGACGTCAAGTTGACGATATTTTTTTCGTCAAAGCTCATGGAGATGCGAATGAGCTCGTTCAATCCTTAAGGAATAAATTCCATATCTCCCTTTAGTTGTGGGATTCTTAAACTGAAATTTTATGTATACGAATTTCGGCAGGTTCTTACTTCTCATAAAATTTAATATAATTGCTAGTGGTAGTTGGAGTCGCAGTAAAGCAACCTAGCGACGTAAAGTACTGAATATGGATGCGACCGTTGCCACCAGCAGTTCCAGTTCCAACACTATTTCCTGCTGCGGCTGAGACTGTTCCGCAACTTGCACTGGTACTGATGGTTTCAGCGGAAACTAGAATAGTTCCTCCGGAGCCTCCTCCCGCATTGCCAGTCGTTGGTGTTGTCCCATTTGCATAGATGTTTCCATTAAGAGTCAGGGCTTTGGCTTTGACTATGACAACGCCTCCGCCTGTGCCCCCGGTATTGGCAGCAGATCCGCCGCCGCTGCCCATGATTAAGCCCGAACTCATGCCTGGTGATGTGTTTGTTCCTCCGGAATTTGAAGCCGCAGCTCCGCCGCCAGTTCCAGAGCCTACCGCGGAACTTCCACCAGCGAAACCACGAGACGCAAAGTTTGTATAACCACCTCCAGCGGAAATAGTACCTGAAAGACCACCACCACCGTTATTGATTGTTATTGAAGTGTTGGCTTTCATAACCAAAACGCCTCCTGTGCCGGTGGCGGAGCTATAAGCGGGGACTGTTAAGAAGGCTCCAGAATTGATAGTTAAAGTTGAATACTGTTTGACCAGAATAACTTGGGTTTTAGAAGCTGAATTATAGGCTCTGGTCAAAGCAGATGTCAGAGTAATTGTTGAGCCGCTTGAACTGGTTATTTTTACGAACTCAAAGTAACCAGCATTAGTTCCTGACATCTGGATGATGAGGAGTTCTTTTCCTGCAGTAAATCCAGTGATTGAGCCCACTGTTAAAGTGGTCGCGCCGACAGCCGCATCGGCAGTTAGAGCTGTTGTTGTGGCGTTGACGATGTAGGGATTGGTTGGTCCGTTATTGGTTCCTGTCGTGCTATTCACTGTGAGGGCTCCATCGGAACCGTCGCCGTAAAATGTTTTGGATTCAAATATGGATTTGATTGCAGCGCCTAAATTGAAATTCGTGGCAAAAGCTTTTGGCACCAAGAAGTACAAGCTTGATGTAGCGAACATGGATGTGAATAAGAAGACGCGCCAAAGATTTTTCATGTTTGATAAAGTTGTATCCTTATTGGAATCCTGTGACCCAAGAAACGTAAACGTCAGTGCCGACTCGTAACAATGTGTAGACAGTTCTTGTGGCTGACAAGCGTGGACCATTGGCAGGGTTGAAGTAGAAGGTCAGTCCGGTAGCGGTGAAAGAACATTGAGTTGTACCGGTCTCTGTGACTGCCAAGACATACGTACCACCATCCAGCATATTGTTTAAAGTAGTGCTTGTGCAGGCCACTGACATGGTTTGCGTATTTCCGTTATTCCAATCCACTGTCGTTGTTCCATTTACAGTGGTGGAGCCCGTAGAAGAAATAGATCGTGCCTGTCCTTGAACTTCAAGTTTGGCACTAGGGCTTGTTGCCCCGATTCCAACATTGCCATTTAAAACTGTAGCGCCGGTGCCGCTTGGAGTAAGGGTTACATTTTGATTTGAGCCACCGGCAGCAAATGTTAAGGCACCTGTTCCAGTGATCGAGCCAGTACTTGTGCCAGTTCCGCCATTAGCTACGGGAAGTACGCCCGTTAGTCCTGAACTAATGCTTGGCAAGTCTGCGGCGACTATTGCGCGATAGCTGGAAGCTCCAGCAGACCCGTTGGGAGCGGCAAGGAATGTATTCGCTGTTCTAGAGACTGTCTGAGTAATTTGACCATCGTTGATTGCGATCGCTGAGCAAGATAAATTGTCTGTTGCTGCAGTCCAAGTTAATGTCTGGCCGGCTGTGCAACCTACGCCGCTGAATGCTTGAGCACCTGTGATTGTTGATCTTAAATCAAACATGCTCACAAAGTTCGGGGTCCAAGTGGAGCCATTGTATCTTAAAACTTGTCCTGTCGATGATGGGGCAGTCGCACTTACTGAGGTCCCTTGAATCTTTGCTACAGTAAAGGCACCTGTATTTGTCATACTCACATCGCCGCCGGGTGCGACCGCTGTTGCGACACTTGAGCCATTGCCCACCCAAATATTTGCGGAACTCAACGAAGTGCTTTGTTTGTTATTAAACGTATTCCAATCTGTATTTGAAAGATAACCGGCTTGAGAAGTGTTGGATTGTTGAATTCCAATATTTGGTGCGCTTGCTGTTCCTGAATTTGTAATCGGAGAAGTGACAGCAACGCTGGCGACCCCTAAAGATGAAATATTTGCCCAAGAAAGATTTCCTGAACCGTCATTGATCATCAGCTGATTTGCTGTTCCTTGTGTTGCTGGTAAACGAAGAACGTAATTTGTCCCGATCGCACCCGACGGTCCCTCAAAGGTAACGGTGTTGCTACCAGAGCCAGCTGTATAAATATCACCGATGTTGGCCGCATGTGTGAGGTTTCCGCTCATACTGTCACCAGCTTTTAAAACGTTCAAAGACGCTGCGCCCGTTAAACTTGCCGTGATAGTTCCAGCTGCAAAATTCCCGGAGGCATCACGTTTTACGATAGTAGATGCCGTATTTGCGTTTGTAGCCGCATTCGCAGCCAACTCTGCTGAGTGGATATTTGCTGCGGTGGAACCGCCTACAGAGTTCACCGTTGCAGCGACAGAGCCAGAGCCACTGGCGCTAACGTCGGAAGTCAACGCAGTGATCGTACCGCCAGATCCTGAATTAGAAGCAATTTGAATCCAGCTTGTACTATTATCGAAATAAATCTTCTGTGTATCTGTTGCAAAGTAGAATCTTCCATTAGTTCCTGCGGCGGTCTTCGAAGCATCAGCTCCAGATTGCATACTGACTGCGTTGCCTGCATTTTGAACTGCATCCGTGATTCCAAAACCAGATAATGTTGTTGGATTTGTTCCGGCAGTCACGCGACCTTTTGCATCTACCGTCACAGACTTGTAAGTTCCTGCTGTTGCTCCTGAATTCGCAAGAGTCAAAACGGTAGAACCCGCAGAAGAAGTCACATCTCCAGTGAACGCAGGTAAATTCGTAGCGGGAATAGCTCCGCTTAAATCACTGGCAAGTAAGGGTGAGTTTATAAAAGCGGACCCATCATAACGAAGGTAATTCCCTGAAGCGGGAGTTGTAATCGTTAAAGTACTTCCCTGAAGTTTCGCAACTGTTGCCGCCGCAGAACCAGGACCACTTGCGGTTACGTCACCAGTTAAATCGGTAACATAGTTACCAGTAGCTTGCTTACTGTTAAAAGCATTCCAATCAGCAGAAGACAAATAACCATTGGTCGAAGTTGTCGCCTGAGAAATCGAAATCACAGGAGTTGAAGTTCCCGTTACCACACTAATAGGAGCCGTCCCTGAAACAGATGTTACAGTGCCAGGATTCCCCGCAGGCAAAGTCGCAGGAATCCACTTTGATCCATTCCACTGCAACACTTGGTTGTTTGTCGGAGTCGTTGTATCAACAGGGTTATTTTGAAGGGCTACAACTTTCGTAGCGCCGATAGATCCCGTCACATCTCCTGCTAAGCCGACATTTATAGCCTGACATTGGAAGTTGCTAGAGACAGAGTTCCAATACATAGTTTGACTGACAGAACAACCAGCAGAAGACACATAACCGTTAAAAGCAGACTGAGTCAGATAAGAACTTAAAGAAGCATTGAGGCCGCTCACATCAGAAGTTGCGATCGTTGCAGCTCCCCAATTCATGCCATTGAACTTCATGAATTGACCGGAGGTTGGGGTTGTAGAACTCACCCCGACACCTTGCAAAGCCACAACTGTCGGCCCTGGATAAGTGCCGCTTAAATCTCCGCTCGCTGATGAACCGCTTTGAACTGCATTCACTAAGCGCGGGTCATTTCCGGAAGCTACGGTATTAGGGGCAGTGCCGACATTCAATGTTATCTGCGGTGTCGACGTATTATTCGAAATTGAAATATAGTTGTTTGCAGAGGTTACAGAGGTGACAGTGCCTCCGAATGCTCCGGCAACGGCAGCACAACTTAAGTTAGATCCATCCCAACTTAAAAAAGAGCCAGAAGAGCAGGTAGGCAATCCAGCTTTGATTAAGAAATCACTAGCTACGTTAGTACCAAGTTTCTGCGCTGAAAGAGCATATCCAGCAAAAGGAACAGAACGAATCATTGTGTCTGGAGATATTGTATTCCAAGTGGATCCGTCAAAAAAAGAAACGCGCAGTTTGCGAATATCACTGTTGCTAGCTGTATATGTACTGGTTCCGTTTGAGCATGAATAGACGCCACTCACTAATGCACAAGTGCCGCAGGTGAATGTTGATGTATTGTTAAAAGCGTCTAGAACAGTGAATGTTCCACTTAAAGGATATTGAATGCCACCAGAGCCAATGGGTACATCAAACACCCCGCCGGAGTTGACCATATTAACTCCAGTGACTTGCTCTTGATATATCACGCATTGACCTTGGGGATCTGTGATCTGAAAGAGGAAGGTGACGTTTTTGTATTCTAAAGGGGAGTTGTCAGACTTAAGTATTCGCCCTTGATAGTTTAAAGAATTGGGTGACCCAAGAGCGAATTGCGCAAAGAAAAATTGACCGAATAATATTAGGAGGAATGCCAAGTACGTTCTAGATTGCATACACCTTTATCGGAACTAACATTTGGTAACTGGAGAATAGTAATCGTATCAGAATGAGATATGTGTTTAACAGGATCTTGATTTGCCATTTAAGTGACTTTGGCTGCGAAAGTTTATGGTAAATGTAATTAAAGTAATGAAACTGGCAGGAGTCTAGGGACGGGAAGTCATAGATGTGAGCGAGGCTTTACATACAGGATTTCGAAATTTAATGACCTTAACTATTGAGTCGTTGCTTAGAGATGTTTTTTTTTTTTTGAAGTTGAGGCCTTTAGTAGTCAAATAGAATCCGCTTCCAAAAGGATCCGAGGTTGTCGGTGAGTTATTTAGAAGTGCCTTGAAGTTCCGCTATCTCTTGATTCAACTCCAAATAAAACTGACTTTCCTCAGATGTTAATGTCGTCGGAACCTTGCCACTAGATAGGGATTCTTTCAGAGAACTGATGTTCGTTGTTTGCATTGTCATCTTGTCATTCGATAAAGAAGACGCGTTTTCCTGAGTATCCGACCAGGATTTATAAAGATCGTAGCTATTGTATGCCTCCACGGAAACTATCGCTATAGCTCCTGTCAGCAAGGCCACCTGAATTCGGTTGTAAAACCTAAAAGCCGTTCGCACGCCGGTTTCAAGTCGAATGCTTTTTCCGATAGAAGCTTTAAGTTGTTCGGGATCTGAAATCTGCGAATTCAAGGCCATTTTTTTTGAACGAATCGCTGAATTATAAGTCTGCGCGCGCGTATCTCGGAATGAAGAGAGAAATACACGCCAGAAGATATTGAAATGCTTCTTCAAAAGATTCGGCGAGCTGTAATTGAGGGCATCCACTTCTGTGGAAATGTTGAAATTTTCGCGAAGGTCATTTAGAAAACGAACTTCGTGAAAAATAGCATCGACCAACGAACTCTGTTGACGACGATTGAAACCTATCTCTTGAAAAAGAGGCATGGCCTTGGATTCTCGTAAGGAGAGCTCCACCTCTTTGCGCATGAATTGAACCACCGCCAAATAAATATCTTCCTCTGTATTCAGTTTGTATTTGGGTACTGACGGTTTCTTTCCCTTATTTTCATTTTTTCGAACTAACTCTGTCCAGACATCCTGGCGATTTTCATCCAAACTGAGAGTCACTATTTTTTTAGCCAGGTCATAGTTCAAGGCCTGATTTCCATTTGTTATATTCTGAACCAACGTATTCAACTCTTGCGAATTCGATTCGCGTGTTTCAAAAATGGATTGGCAGCTTGGTCCTGAAGCCAAGGATAAATGAGAAAAAATCAAAATAATCGCAAAGATGAAGGTCCTCATTGGCTGACCTCGCTCATCCAGTCATTAATAATTTGAAGTTGGGCGCTCTGGTAATAGGGGATGAGATTGTAGACAGCATCCCAAAAACCTAAAGTTTCTTCTCGACATAATTGATTTCGATTTTTGATAAGTCGATGAATGGGTTGCAACAACTCAGTGTCTTGTTGCTTCAGGCTCATTGCTACTGACAGCGCGATCAGGTTTGATGTTTGGCTTTGCCATTGTTCACAGGCAGAAAGTTTTTGGATCGCAGGAATCGTTACTTCATTAAAAAGTCGTTTTTGCTCGACGTCGAATTTAGGAATCCAATGAGGTTTTCCGTCCACGAGCGCATGCTTTTCTAATGCAAGTGGTGTTAAATATGGAATTTTTAATCTCATGGTTTCTTTAAAGTTTTCCACCGGCTGCGTGAGCCAACTAGCATCGCCGTTCAAATTCTGAATTTGCCGTGATGGAGGAACTATTTTATTTATTAAACTCAGAACATGGGTAAGACAGTTGTTTGAAAGTACATCGTATGATTCCTGCTGAGTTTGAGTAGTCTGATAGTCACTTTCCACAAGGCGAGCTAATTCGAGAGCTTCAGCATCAGAGACTTTTAATTTGAAATAGTAAAGGGAGCGGTTTTCTTGAATTGCCATTTGCTTATAATAAAGCATTCCTGGAACGCGATTCGCAGCTAGGCGCATAGATAAGCCCTCAGGTTTTGCACCATAGCTGTAGACCATGCCAAGTAGGGGGCTTAAGTTTTTGTGTGCAACGGAAAGAAAGGCATGTCCTGCCATAGCCTCTCCGGCCCCAGGCTCCGCTATGCCGAGATAAACATCATCGGCATAGCAAGAGGCCCGAAGACCAAGAACAAGGGCTACGATACTAAGAACAAGCCTTAAAGAAGTCATTCTATTGGCTTCTATAGTTGTGTTGATACACGTCGTAAGACGCTTTGCTTGCTGGTCCCATCGCCTGCATCCACGATAATGATTGGGGGCTAGCATTACGAGCCATGGCAGTAATAACCATTTCATATCGAGAACCTAATTCTGAGCGTAATGTTTCGCCATAATTAGTAATTTCCCGTTGTCTCTCAACCGCCTTGTCTCCTTGTTTCGAGTCGTAAAAGTTGACTGAAGAAATTATACCTGCACCTGCGAGCCAAACAATGGCGACAGCTTCATCTGCTGCATGGGCGGGGGTGAGCTGAGTGCTAAACACAGTTGCGATCAAAAGAGGTGCTACGGCTAATTTAAAGATATTTCTTTTCATAATAATTCTCCTAAATGTAGTTACGTTTTTTAATATTGAGCAAAAGGGCACAGTAATCGTCGAGCCTGCTATGACCATTTGTTTAGCCATTAATATGCCAACACTGGGAAGCTACCAATTCTCTTTGGCTATTAAAAAAATGATTAACTTTTGATAAGCGCTCTAAAAGGTCACTTATAGTCACTAACTGCGAATAAAAATAACCAGAAAAAGACGGGAATATTAACAGACCACAGAGGGTGTAGTGAAGGCCTGAGGAGCGACTGGCAATCAAATCTCTTCAGAGCGCGAGTTAGAATAGAGCCAGTCGTAAAATGAAGTCGTGAGATAGTTTTGATGGCGGACACAGATCATGAGGACAAGCAATTGTTTCAAATCCTGTTTACTGTGTTTCCGGTTACTAATTAGAGGCCATTTTTTACGATTTTTTTGGGGAGTCGCGCGCCAATCGACAAAGTCTTCACAGTTTTTTAGTAACCGGACTGCCGATTTCAAAGACTGTCCCTTATTTTCATGAAGTGCTCTTAACAAAAAAGGAGACTTCCATGAAGCAGCTTCTCACTTTGTCCTTTATTGTCACTATCTGGGCCGTTAGCATCACAGCTGAGGCAGCGAACGGTCCTGTCACCTGTGCAATCAAAACCTATAATGGTCATTATCTGACCGCTGTGGGTGGCGGCGGACGCACGACTGATGTTATTCACTCTGATACCACACGTATTGGTGCTTGGGAAAAGTTCACGCTGATTGATTCCGGTGGAATCTGAGTGATCAAAAAGAATTTTAAGAAAACTTCAAACACTGAACCAGAGCTTCTTTAAATAAGCTCTGGTTGCTCCACGAGGCAGTGCCTAGATTGTCCCTTGAGTGGGAAGTGATAGGTAAAGGTGTGGTGGAAGGCAGAGCTAGAACTCGCGACATTTTTCCTTTGCAAAAATGTCGTTATCAGCGATCAGTTGGCAATTCAAGCAAGCGGATCGATAGAGTGCCGTTTGGTCTTATAGGTAATGGCAATTTTTCTGTTCTTCCAGTTAAGCTCTCTTCCGGCTCACCCAAAACGTAACCAAACTAAGCGCCGACAAAGCCCCACACAAAATCGAAACCCCAGTCCACTCACCAGTATTCCAAGCGAAAGACCCAAGGAAAGACCCCATTGCTCCGCCCATAAAATAACTGAACATATAAACCGTGTTCAAACGACTGCGTGCATCTTCACGTAAGGCAAAGATTCGAGTTTGATTCGACACATGGGCCGCTTGCAAACCGAAATCCATAATGAAGATTCCCAAAATCAAACCAATCAAACTTTGTCCTGAGAAAAATAAAATCAAAACTGAAAGCGCAATAACCAGAAGTCCCAGTCCAAGGCCGTAGCGAGGTCCTTTCTTATCAGATACTCTTCCCATTAACGGAGCCGCCGCAGCCCCCGCAGCACCCAACAATCCGAACAAACCCACTTCTTTCGCTCCATAGCCAAAGTGCGGAGTTGAAAGAACAAAAATCAATGTCGCCCAGATTGAACTGAAGATACCAAAGATCATCGCGCCAATAATAGAAGACTCACGCAAAGTCGGTTCCTCTTTAACGATGGTCCAAATGGATTTCAAAAGTTTTCCGTAAGATCCAGAGAATGAAACTTCACTCGATGGCAAAACGAAATACAAACTTCCCGCTAAAACCATCATCAAGGCACTGGCGAAATAGAAAACCGCTCTCCATCCAAACATAGAGCCAACGAAACCACTCATTGTTCGCGATAACAAAATCCCGATTAGTAAGCCCGCCATGATAATGCCGATCACTTTGCCGCGCTTCTGAGGCTCTGCAAGGTGGGCGGCGAAGGGGATAATGAGCTGAGGCACCATGGTCATCAAGCCAATCAATAGACTGGCAATGGCCATCGTCATAAGATTCTGTGCAGTCGCAGCAGCCAGCAATGCAATCGTCACAAAAACTGAAGTGATAACGATCAGCTTACGTCGCTCAAACATATCACCAAGGGGCACTAAGAAGAGCATGCCGAGGGCATAACCAACTTGAGTAAGGGTAGGGATGATGCCCACTTCTTTCACTGAGACGCCAAAGCTAAGTTGTAGATCCGCCAATAAAGGTTGGTTGTAGTAAAGATTGGCAACGCTCAAGCCTGTGGCGATGGCCATGATCCAAACAGTTGTCGGAGTTAATTTTGGAGAACTTGTAGAAAGTGAGGATGACATAAATTCTTCGATCGTATTAAGCGAAAAACCCACTGATCGTCAGTGGGTTTCTGTAGTTACTAAATATTCCAGGCTCCTCATGTTTCGGAGCAAAGATCTTAGTTAGTTTTCTTTTTATTCGCACCAGAGATACCAGTGTGGTTTCTCCAGTTGTTTTGTGGATCTGTTTTAGTACGGTTGTGCCACGCTTCCCATTTTTTCTTAGGAAGTTTATGGGAAACATTTCCCTTTTCATCAAAGATGTCTGGATCTTTACCTACTAAAAACTCACCAATGGATTTTAGAATTCCCATTAAAACCGCCCTTGCTTTACACGCTTCGACTTCTCGAAGTAACTATCCTGCTGAGAATAAAACAAAAAGCCCCTTGGGGGAAGGGGCTTTCCGTAGAACTTATGCTTCAAGTCATTTTTCTGCTCTGGTCCCTGTTTCGGCATGGTCAGAGTTTAGGTAGAATTATGAGCGTGGATTAGCGCAAACATCGATAATATCGAGGCCGCGATTTTCCGAAACTTTTCCAGGACCTTTGAAGAAGTTAAAACATTGTTGAGCCGCTCTCTCATAAGCTTCCTCATAACTGCCTGCGCTTTGTTTTAATTCTAAAGTTTGCCCAGCCATGCGGAATTTAAATGAGTATTCTTTCGCCGCTGGATCGTGGGAATTCCAAGCAAATGAACTGCAAGAAAATGCGAAGATTGCGATAGCGATAAATGTTTTCATAGGTCCCCCTTTGAAAGGTTTCTGTCTGTTGCTATACAAGGGAGCAAGGCCCGGGCCAGGGAAGGTAGATTTTTAAAAGCAATGGCCTTTGCAAGTGTCTGATTATATTGCTGAAAAGCATCTCATTGTGAGTCGAAAGCAGAGTCCCGTTATGAGGCTGACAGAAGACAGGAAGTGTTACGCCTCTGTTGATATTTTAGTCGCCACTGTTAGGCTCAAATTTATGAAAACAGCTTTGGTGATCCTCTTCTTATCGATGGGCAGTCTGTCTCAAGCAGCGACGAGTGGAAGCTTTTTAGGTCAGCAGTTTATGATTAATATTTCAGCGCAAGGTTATGATGGCTCTACGGATGAGTTGCCGCAGAAGCTATTTGAAGCGATGAATGTTCCAGCGCAAGATTCAATGCTAGGACCCGGAAAAGCTCTAAAGACCCCCGATAAATTTTTGAATTTTATTTGCGCAAATAGAGGCAGTGGCGGTGGTTACACATGCATGCTTTTGATTCATCGCACACAGTGGTCACGACTTGGAACAAAGAGTGCGTCACTGCGCGTTCAAGGAGATTTGGCCCAAGCACTAGCGGCACAATTTTATTCTAGCAATGCCGTAACCTTTCATAATGCAGAAGGGACATTAGAGGTCAAAGTGGCCCCAAATGAATTCAGTATTCGCTTTGACCAGCAGGGACTCTAGTAATAAGACTTTCCTTCGGAGGGTCTTATGAAAAGTGTTTCTCTTCTTGCAATTGTGTTCTTATTTTTATCCGTTGGGCAGGCCAAAACTCTTTTGGTGAGTGACGTGGATGATACGATCAAACTTGCCAACGTTTTGGATCTAAGTAGCGCCGCTAGTTATTCTTTCGATGAAAAAAGCCGCTTTCTGGGAATGTCTGAACTTTTTGATTTGATCAAAAAAGACACTTCGGATCTTTCAATTTATTACGTGTCCCGTGCCCCAGCTTGGTGGTGGAGAAAACCCATAATAATTTTTTGCGCAACGGAAACTTCCCAGCAGGAGTTTATATTCCGCGCACTAATTTAAGTCTTGAAACCCACAAACTGATCACAATCCGCGGAATCATGAATAAGGAAATCCCAGACACTGTGATCTTCTTTGGCGACAATGGTGAAAAAGACGCCGAAGTTTATGAGCAAATCAAAAACGAATTCCAAGGCAAAGGCGTGCGTTTTTATCAATTCATTCGTCTTGTTTACTCAAGCAAGGCCCGTGAAGAGACGGGGGTGAAGCCCTATGCGGATCAGGTGGGATTTGTCACCCCTATAGAGGTTTCTTTTGAGCTCAAGAAGGCTGGGATGCTTTCAGAGGCGTCCGTGCAATGGGTGGCCGAGAATATTGCGAGCGCCATTCTGAAGCAAACGAAGGACTATGACGTTGGCTCAGTGGCTTTTCCAAAGTTTATGCGTTGTAATGACTTTGTTTGGAAATGGGATGATGTCGGTGTATATCCAAACCTTCCCGAGTTAAAACAAAGACTGACAGAGCGTTGTCAAAAAAAATAACGGTAAACCACTACTCCGACGAAGTCGGAGTGTAGATAGAACAGATGAATTTAAAATATCAACTTCCCCAAATTTACGGAAACTTACTTCCGAGAGAAATTTTAAATTTCTCTCCTGAAGAAAAAAAAGCCACATGTGATACCTGCGCGATGTCTCGACCTCGCGAAATGGGGAAGATTCATTATCGTGAAGACTTAAAGTGCTGCACCTTTCACCCCTTCCTGCCGAATTTCATGGTGGGGGCGATTTTTAACGAACCGTCTTCGACCAAAGCCCACGAGATCTTCCGTGGAAAGATCGAGCGCAGAGAATACGCTTTGCCCATTGGCTTGGTCGCCCCGGTGGCCTATCAAGTTCCATTTAATAATCGTGAAGAACATGAATTTGGTCAGCGCGAAGATTGGCTCTGTCCTTACTTCAATAAAGAAAACCAAAACTGCAACGTGTGGAGAAATCGCGGCGTTGTGTGCACAACCTTCTTCTGTAAAAGCTCCTACGGAAAAAAAGGAGAGCAATTTTGGGAGAAGCTGAGCAATTACCTTTGGTATGTAGAGCTTGCGTTGCTCGAAGAAGCTTTGGTGATGTTGGATTTCTCTCCTCGCCAAGTGATGACGTTACTTGATTATCACAACCGTTTTGATGGAACCGCGGCAGAGAAAAAGTCTTGGTTTATGACTGAAAGTAAAGCGCGCGAGCTGTGGAATGGTTATTATGAAGATCAGGAAGATTTTTATAAAAAGTCCTTTGAGATTGTCTCTAATTTAGATAAAAAAGCTTTCCACGAAATGCTCGGTGAAACAGGTCAGTCTTTGGAAGAAGATTTATTTGAAATGATCCCGCAACTGCCTTCAGCGCTGAAAGATTAAGGACCCATGCAGACCATTCAGGAACGTCAAAGCAAAGTCATCGCCGATTTCTCGCACCACACACAGTGGGAAGATCGCTATAAGAAGATCATCGATATGGGTAAGGCTTTGCCTGAAATGCCAGAAGGCCTTAAGTCCGAGCAAAACATTGTGAAAGGCTGCCAATCACAAGTGTGGCTACACGCTGCCTTAAACGACAAAGGACAAATGATCCTCCAAGGAGACAGCGACGCCCTGATTGTAAAAGGTCTCGTGGCCTTGCTATTAAACGTCTACTCCGGTTCAACTCCCGCCGAAGTTTTAGCAACACCCCCTGAATTCCTAAAAGCCCTAGGCTTCGAAGGAAACCTCTCACCCAGCCGCGCCAACGGCCTCCACTCCATGCTCAAGCAAATCAAAAACTACGCAATGGCCTTCGATTACCTCTTAAAATCAAAATCCTAAAAGGTACGGACACACTTTTGGTGTCGCACATGCGAAACCAAAAGTGTGTCCGTACCTTTTAGATCATTAGTCGAGCGAATGACTGTGATGGAGGGGATTTGTCAGAGTGGATATGGGCGGGCGAATCTCAAAATGATTTGGTTTTTCGAAGTTTCTGTAATCTTATAATTAACAAATATTAATTCCAAACTCATCGGACTTTAATGCTGGTCGGTTAGCCTTTACTTAACAACTGCTTCGTTAAATGTCGGAGCGAAACAAACCAGGGGGTTCGTTATGAAAAGTCTTATCGCTGCAATGATCGTATTGGGTTCAGTAAGTGCATTCGCTCAAAAAGCTGATCATCCTTGCCAACAAATCAAAGCTGCTTGTGAATCTGCGGGCTTTGTTAAGGGTGAACATAAAGAAAAGAAAGGTCTTTATAAAGACTGCATGCAACCGGTTCTTGCGGGTCAATCAGTGGCTGGCGTGAGCGTGGGTTCTGATGTGATTTCTGCGTGCAAAGCTAAAAAAGCTGAACATCAGAAAAAATAAGAAACTAGCGTTCTATTTTTGAAATAAAAAAAGGGCTTCATCAGAAGCCCTTTTTGTTTTTAGTTAAGGTTGTTGGTTAGAATTAGATAGTTGCGTGCACTCTGTGAGTGTCGTCCATATCATCTAAATAGTTTAAGAACTCTTCGACGTCTTTCTTTTGTTCGTCAGAAAGTTCCGTGATGTTTTTTGCCTTGTAAGACAATTCAGAAGTTTCGATTTTCCAGCCGCGTTTTACCAAAGCATCGCGAACAGCATCTAAATCTTCAGCGCCAGTGAAGAACTCATAAGAATTCTCTTCGCCTTTAGATACTTCGTTAGCGCCAGCTTCGATAGCTTCTTCATCGGGATCGAAAGATCCTGGCTTCGTGCCTTCGAGAAGACCTACGCGTTCAAACATCCAAGCCACAGAACCAGATTCACCCATGTTGCCTTCGTGCGATTTGAAAGCGTGGCGCATTTCTGGAGCTGTTCTATGTTTGTTGTCTGTTTGGCACTCAACGATAACGCCGACGCCATGGGGGCCGTAGCCTTCATACATCAACTCTTCGATGATTTTGCCGTCATCCAAAAGACCCGCACCTTTTTTGATAGCGCGATCAATTGTATCATTCGGGCAAGAGACTGCCTTAGCTGCATCAATTGCTAGTCTTAGACGAGAGTTGGCAGCGGGGTCAGGGCCTCCAGCTTTAGCGGCAACTTGAATCTCGCGCGCTAGCTTTGTGAATATTTGACCCTTTTGTTGGGCTTTCTCTACTTTACCTGCTGTTTTCCATGATTTTCCCATGCTCTATATACAATCAAATCAGTTAATATTTGGCAAGCGCGGGAGCTGCATGTAAAACAGGCCATGTTTGCTTTTGAAATCACCGATGTCTGGGAAAAAATTGAACGCATTGAGGAGTCCTGTGAGGATGCCTTCAAATTGAAGGCGGCCTATCCAGCTCCCCTGGACCCAGTCCGCGACATTGACTTGTTGCATCCAAAACTTCATCCACCCAAAAAAGGCTTCTCAACTCCAGAGGGGCAAGCTCGCATGCTCCATGATTTAGCCAGCATTGAACTTCAAGCCATGGAACTGGGAGTGCGAACTTTGGTTGAGTATCCAGAAGCTCCCCGGGGTTTTAAAGAAGAGTTGGCGGCGGTGACTATCTCTGAAGCTCAACATTTACGCATGTGCCTTGAGGCTATCCATTCTTTAGGATTCAAATGGGGAGACTGGCCGGTTCACTCAGCACTTTGGAGGGCTGTGGCTCCCGAGGACACTTTGCTAGATCGTATTCTGATCGTGCATCGGTACCTGGAGGGAAGTGGTCTAGATGCCGGGGATACTCTGATTCGCCGCCTTGAGGCGACTACAGGAAAAGAGACTATCCAAAAAATTGTAAAGCAAATTAACTTTGAAGAGATTGGCCATGTGGACTTCGGTTCCCGTTGGTACCGCGAGATCTGTCGTTTGCAAAAAATAGATTCTTCAGAAGACTTCCCGGCACGCATGGATGCCTTGCGCATTCGGTTGCCAAAACGTATCGAGCCCATCAATCGCGTGCTTCGCACCAAAGCCGGATTTACCGATGAAGAGATTAAGTACTATGAAGATCTTCGTCTAGACTTCTTGAATCCGTACCCAAGCTTTAAGCAAGGGCCCGTTTAAGGAGTTGCTAGCGATTGCTGCAATTCCAAATCTGTTTCATCTGATTACCAAGAATGCCCATGGAGTTCGCCAGAGCATAGCACTCTGGACGTTGATTCAAAAGGCGATCCTTGGTTTTGCTCCAGCAATACCAGCGCATGTCGTCCGAGTTTTCTGGATCTGGATTTAAACTCGCAAAATGATCGCAGACATCCACAGTCAGCTCACTGTTGTTGTCAGTCAAGCAGCCCCAGTTAGTGCCTTCTTGAGTGCCCCCTTCATTCTCGCTCTTTAAGATGCAAGAAGATAAGCCCGGCGCACCCAGAATCGAGTTGCGATACGGATAGAGCAGCTTGCGAGCACTTAAATAAATACGCAGTCTAAGTGAATTGTCATTGGCACTTAAGGCAGAAGATACCCAAGGGATATCATCTTGAACCCAATGCGGTTTTAAGATTTGCAAGGCCATAGTTCTTTCAAAAGGCTGCTCCGGATAGAAAAGCTTCTCAAAGAGGAAGTACTTTGTTTGGTTTTCCAATTTCGGATAGCAAGCCAACGTTAGCAGAAAGTACGGAGAAATCGCTGACAGAGTACGAATCTTTTCAACATTCAAATTTTGCAGGTCAGGCTCTTGTTTCAGAATGCCGCAGATTTGACTCACCTTTGAGTAACTTAAATCTTGGCCATAGGCTTGTTCCAAAAGAGCCGAGATCTTTTTCAAAGTCGTCGTGTTGTCAAGAAGCCCCACAGAGCGAGACACTTTAAGAACTTCATACTGAATAGTGACAAGATCTTTATTATTAGCAGAAATAGTCCCTAGGGTTTGCTTCAATGATTCTTTTGTGGGTGCATCCAGAACATTGAACAAACTGCTTTGTAGTTCGTTCACTTGATTGGCGATGGAATCAAAGAAAGAAACTATTTTCTTTTCTTCAACAATTTGGCGCAGGGCTTGTGATTGCTGGGAAGGGTCCGTACTGCGAAGTGCGCAGAAAAGTCCCCGGGATTTAGCATCTAATGTCTTGGTGGGAATAGTTTCTCGAAAGTTCGTATCTTTAAACTGTGACAACAAAAGGTTGTTCGGCGTCTCGGATAATTTTTCGAGATGATTTGTATAAGAACCCACTTGCTTTAAGTATTGACGAAGACGAGGGGCTGCCGACGCACCCAAGGGGCCTGTGCTATAGAAACCATAAAGCTTGCTAGAGTTATTAAAGATCGCAGAGAAGCGTTTCTCAAGACTGAAACCTTGTTGGCTATAACGAGAGGCTGCAACCTGCTCTGCAAAGTCCAAGGGAATACCATCGTTTATAAGGACATTTAAATACTCGGTGATCGTGCGATGATCTTTAGCTTGAGTCGCTAGGGTGTTGCAGCCCATGAGGTAAACTTCTTTAGGATTTTTTAAAATGCCTGGACACGTGTTGCGACAGCTTGCTTGCTCCATTTCGGCGATGCCGATAGTTGTAGAGGTGCCTTCTCCAAAGAAGAGTCCCCCGAAGTGTCCTGAAATTAAAAGAACATCACATTGAATTCCAGAGTCACAGGCTTTTTTAAACCACAACGGATCTTTGCTTTGCGGGACTAATTCAACAAAGTCGAACCCCTGACCTGTAAGATTTTTGCGGAAGGTTTCAATCTCATCAGAAGAATTCAAAGTCATGCTGCAAAATGTTTTTGCATTCGCCAAGGATCCCGCAAAAAGAGAGGCGAATAGAGAAATTCTGGTGAGCCATTTTAATAGATTTCCCATGGAGCTTTATCCCTTCGATCTTCAAATAATAAACGCGGGTTTTCAATCTGTTTGGAGTAAAGCAAAACACAGTCCCAGAAAATTCAAGATCGCTGTTAAGTTAATTTGATTACACAAGTACAATAAACATTAAAAGCCCCTTAAGGTCGTCACTGTCTAAAACTTTGTCACTTGCCCATGGTGTATTTTATTAGTTTCTCTCGAGAGGGATTCATCTTTCGAAGTCAGCCTCTTATATAATATCGGTGATCATCGTGTATGACGCTTGGAGGCTTTGTGACCAGACATATTGGATTGACGATATTTATGACTCTGTTTTGTGTGGGGGCGCATGCAACCCCTGCTGCCGGCATTGTTCGCAAGATCCTTGCTCAAGGGGTCCCTGTGGATGCCTTGAATCGATTGATCAAATTCATGGATGATTTCAAAGGACGAAGTTTTTCGCAAGATATCTATATCTGTGCGGGTGCTGTGGACCCCAATAGTGTCGCTCCTTGTGAGGAGTCAAAGCGAATCCGTTCGCATAAAACCGTGACGTTGGAGAGTCCACGTAAGGTGGTCATAGTTGATTACGGAATTGCCTCGACGAATTTACGATTTTTTTTGTTGGATCTTAAGACGGGGGAGGTTGTGAAATACTTGTCTTCGCACGGTCTTGGTAGTGGCAAGAGCAATTTCGCTTTTAAATTTAGTAATATCAAAGACTCAAAACAAACGTCCTTAGGCATCTATCTTACAGGGGATTCTTATCTAGGAAAATACGGAAGAACTCTTCGTATGTATGGTTTGCAAGGGTCCAATGATCAAGCTTACAACCGTGATATCGTATTGCACGGAGCTTGGTATGCAGATGAGGATTTTATAAACTCCATAGATCCACTTACTGGGATGAAGTATGGTCGCCTGGGTTTAAGCTGGGGATGTCCTGCTGTTCCGCAGGCGGCTATTCAGGGATTGATTGCGACCCTTGGCAATGGAAGTTTGGTCATGCATTATTATGCGTCTTTGATGGATGAAGCTCAGAGTGGAGATGAGGTTTCAGATCCAGGGCGGAAAAAATTTATTGTCCAACAAACAGATCTCGAAGAGGCTGAGGATTCTCTTTAGTTGCACAGGCTTTATTTAGCAAATGAGCCTCTTTCCAAGTGATCGGACGACGAAGAGCTCCTTTGAGATTCCAAAATATTTTTAATTGTTCTGGAAAACTCAACTCGCAAAATCCTGTATCGACATAACATGAAATGTGACTGTCCATGGCAATGCGATATGTGCTAGAACAGCTGGTGTGCTCAACGGATTCTCCCACGCGTTGTTGAAGGCATTCACGCACATCCGTCAGCCAGCGTTGGGATGTCAAAGAGAAGCGATCTTGAGTTGTTAGGAATTTTTGGCAATAAGGGTAACCAAATTCGCGCCAGTATCCGTGCTTACCGCAGGATTGTTCGCGCTCCATGCAGCGATAGAATTCACAAGAGTCAGCGCTGGCGGAGCAGTTCGCATGGGATAGGATTGGCAGAATGATAAAAAGAAGAGCCAGTAAAAATCGCATGGATAGCTTTTAATGGCAGGCTCTTTTAAAAACAAGAGCGAAATTAATCTAATGATTCATCGTCTTCGAGGAAGCGCCATTGGCCCTCAGGAAGCTTGCCAAGACGAAGATTGCCAATGCGCACGCGTTTTAGCCCTGTAACTTTTAACCCGACAGCTTCGCACATACGGCGGATCTGACGTTTCTTTCCTTCTTTCAGGATAAAGCGAAGTTGATCTTGATTGAGCCAATCAACCTGGGCTGGCTTCAGGGGTTTTCCATCCAATGAAAGTCCATGGCGCAGAAGTTCTAATTTATCTTGAGGAAGGCGGCCTTCAACGCGGACTAAGTACTCTTTTTCAAGCTTGGTCTCTTCGCCGATGATTTTTTTTGCGATACGACCATCTTGAGTGAAGAGTAAAAGTCCTTGGGAATCGATATCAAGGCGACCCGCCACGGCGATCCCGCGAAGAAGATCTGGAGTGAGTCGCGTCTTGGATTCACCGAACTGATTATCGGGAGTGATTAAGCGGATAGCCGGTGTGTATTGAGGCTCTGGCTGTGCGGAAACATAGCCCACGGGTTTGTTGAGGATGATCGTTGCCAAGCGTTTTTGTTGTTTGAGCGCCTGGGCTTCGAGGGTGATTTTAACGTTGGGGCTGACCTTGGTGCCCAGTTGATCAATTTTTTCGCCGTTAACCAAGACTAAGCCACGGGAAATATAATCATCCGCTTCGCGACGAGAGCAAATGCCTCTTTCTGCCATTAATTTTGAAAGTCGTACTTTATCTTCGCTCATAGGCGGATCTCCGTCCAAAGGTCACTCATCTCGTAAAGTCGGATATGACTCAGGTCTTTTTCTGAAAGGGTCTCTTTAAGTTTATTAAGAAAATAAAGAGCAATGTTTTCAGTTGTGGGGATCTGAGTTTTAAACTCTGGGATTACAAAATTCAAGTGCTCATGATCGAGTCTGTTACATAAAGTTTTCAGCAAAGTCTTATACTCTTCATGCTTTACTTGAAGGTCCTTTTCAGAGGTTTTGAAGCCTACTTCGAGGGTGTAATTATGCCCGTGCCCATGTTCCGTGTAACATCTACCAAAATGCTTAAGGTTTTCCTCTGGGCTCCAGAGGGGTTGGTTGTAAAGATGGGCGCTGCTAAAGCTTTGCTTTAAAGTCAGGATCATAACAGGTTGATTCCACCGTCAACGGGCAGAATAGCTCCTGTGACCCAGCTTGAATTGTCTGAGCCCAAAAAGTAGATCGCCTTGGCGATATCGTCAGGGGTGCCGATGCGACCCAAGGGTTGAAGGTCCTTCATTCCATCAACAGTCAGGGCTTTTTTATCAGCCTCTAAGGTATGAAAGCCATGGATAGGGGTGTCGACAATTCCTGGGCAAACACAGTTCGCGCGAATTTTAAAAGGCCCACCTTCGATGGCCAAACTGGAGGTCCAGTTGACCATGGCTGCCTTTACTGCTGAATAAGATGAAGTCGGTCCTTGAGGTCTGAGTCCTAAGGTTGAAGAGACATTGACGATTTGCCCGCCACCTTGCTCTTTAAAATAAGGAAAAAAGGCCCGCGTGATGCGCACCGGACCTAGAAGGTTGACTGTAAATTCTTTTTCCCAGATTTCGTCCGTGCCTTCTTCTGTGGAGTGACGATCAAAGATGCCAGCGTTATTAACCACCACCTCAATGCGATGAATTTTAGTAGTCAGCATTTCATTCAGGCGTTTGTCTAAGGCTTGGGTGTCAGTCATATCGCAGGACATGATGGAAGCACCACTGCGACATTTTAAAGCCACCTCTTGAAGTCGCTCTTTATTTCTTCCCATCAGGTAAACGAAATAACCGTTCTTTGCAAATTCGATAGCGGCGGCGGCGCCGATTCCGCTGCTGGCTCCAGTGATAAGAGCGGCTTTTTTCATACTGAAACTCCTCGTAGAGTTGATTTGAGACAAATTGGACTTATGTTAGCAGAGGTCTGGCCCGAAGAGAAGTTAAGAGGGGGCTTCTATGGCAATGCGTGAGGCATTTATGGTGGGTGTTAAGTACTTTGTTTTCGGCGTTGCGATCTTTGTGGCCTTCTATGGACATGTATTCTAGAAGATCTGTTCGAACTTAGATTTTAAAAAGTAAAAAGCCAGGTGAGAAAACCTGGCTTTTTTAGCTTTAACGGAGATTAAAGCTTAACGGTAGAAATCGATAAATGGAAACGTTTGTCTACACTCTGGCTTCGCCAGAGTAGATTAAGCAGCTTTTTTAGAAGCTACATAGTAGTAGTGCTTCTTATCAAAATCAGGTGCTTTCATACCTTCTTTAGTGATCAAGCCTGCCTTAAACCAGTCGAAATGCTCAGCACAGAAGCCAGCCTTTTCAGACTTTTTCTTGCAACCTTCACCGCAGCATTTAGAAGACTCAAGTGAAACTACGTTATTTGGAATTTGCTTTTCAAACTTTTTGTCAGCCATGTAAGAACCCCCAGTTGACTCTTAAGCTGGTTAATAGTCTTAAGACAAAGAGCTTATCGGCGTTGGTCTGACGGACTTTAGTTGACTGAATAGAAAATCGCTTCTGTTTAATTTATCTCAATTTGGTACGGCGCTTTTTGCCGGGTACCTATCTCGAGGGATGACTTCCATGGTTGAAAGAGAAGCGCTCGAATCCACTTTTTTATTCTTTAAAATTTGAATTTTGAACTCTGAATTTTCTTCTTTTGTGAGCGTTCCACTAACATTGATTTGTGGGGTAACAATGCAGACAATATGATCTGTTTTTTGTGACTTTGAAGCTCTTGGATCAATAGTTCAGATCCAGTTCGAGAAGTTGTGGAATTTGAGTTTTTATCTGTTCTTTGAAAGAATCCTAAAACAAGAATTTTTAAAAAAACACCGGCATTTAACTGTCGGTGTTTTTTTAGATCAATCTTGAAGTTTATAGATGTCAGTATTGAAAATTTTAAGGTGTAACGAGAGTTTCGATTAAGATACTCAAAGAAGCTTAATAAAACTCGAGAACTCAACTGGTTTCGAGAAGAGATATCCTTGGCCATAACGAGCGCCCAAAGTTTCAAGAACAATGGATTCTTCGTTTGTCTCAATTCCCTCAGCAATAATTTCGATATCCATCGCATGGGCCAAGTGAATAATCGAACTTACAACTGCGCGGGATTTGGGGTCACTTAAAACTTTCATCACAAATGATCGATCGACCTTTAAGAAGCTGATTGGCATTTGTGTGAGGTACTGCAAGCTTGAAAAGCCTGTGCCGAAGTCGTCAATGGAAATTGCGTAACCCTGAGCGCGACACTGATGAAGGGCATCAAGAGCGATAGCTCCATCCATCATAATTCTTTCGGTCATTTCCAATTTGATATTCTTTGTTGGTAGATCATGTTTTTCACGAAGATCTTCTAAGTTATTCACAAAATCCGTATGAGTGAATTGGCGACCTGAGATATTGATACTCATCATGAACTCGTCAGCCACTTTTTCTTTTTTATTGGCAATCAGTTGATCGCGAATGGTCTTAAGGTCCTTCAAAGCTTGATTGATGATCCAGTGACCAATAGGAATAACCATGGAAGAATTTTCGATGACGTCGATAAAGACATTCGGAGAAATCAACCCTTGGGTAGGGCTCTTCCAACGAAGCAAAGCTTCGCATCCCACAATCTTACGGGATTTAAGTTCGATAATTGGTTGATAGAAAAGTTCGAACTCTTTATTTTGGAAAGCCAAAAAGATTTGGTTTTCTAATTTGATTTGATCTAGGGCTGATTGAGTTTTGTCGTCACCAATGCCGGTGTTTTCAAGTTGCAATTCGCCAATGCGAGTGACGCCGCGGCTGTGAACATTGTTACGACGAAGGCGCTTCAAAAGAACGCGCATTAGAAGCTGTACAACGGTATCTGCCGTTGAAATACGTTCTAGCAATTGCTGTTTGGTGACGATGCCTAGAGTGACATCCTCTAAGGCTCGAACAGATGCGGAGCGATTTTGGTTGTCGATCAAAGACATCTCACCAAAGATTTCACCTTCACCTAAAATTGAAAGAGGAATTTCTTCTTTATCTTTTGTTATGAAGACAAGGACTCGACCCTTTTCAATGATATAGGCGCAGTCGCCAGCATCCCCTTCGTTAAAAATGAGCTGATCTTTGTGAATATCGACGGACTGAGATGATGATGTCATAGGTTTCTAGTTTAAGGGCCTGGGTGGAGCTGAGACAAGTCCAGCTGATTCATTTGATTCAGCTTCCAGTCGCTAAATTCAGTTTTGGCCAAAATCGAGAAATGAATCGACCCCATTGGAATTAAAAGATGATGATTCATGAGGTATTCAACCCCCGCCAAACACAGTTTCTTCTGTTCCGCCTGCTTGCTGGACTTCCCTAAAGAGTCCAGGATTTTCTTGTACTCAGGGGAGTTCAAGCGGATATAGTTTTCAGCACTTAACGGAGCAAAGGTTTCCAGGGCCGCCAAACAAGTTGGTCGATCCGGCGCCACTCCTTTGCGGAAGAGAGCAGGAGTTTTATTTTGAAGTTCTGCCAAGTAGACTTTGTTCTCTTTGACTTGAAGATTAGTTTTTAGATGAGCATTCTTCACCCACTGATCTTGCATCCATTCCGTGGCACGCTTGTGATCCTCGCCGCCCAGGGCAGAAAACATCAAGGTGTAAGTTTTAGAGCTTTTTATAGCAGAAACTTTTTTGAGGTCATAATCAAAACAAGGGGCCTTACTAGGAAACCAAGAATCGGGAAGTCCCGCACAGCCAGGGCGTCCCACGGAAGAGAAAATCTTCTGAAGCTCCTCATAGTTCAGGGAGTAGATAAAGGCTTTGCGAATATCTTCCTGGTCGGCTAGCTCAGGACCAAACCCGATATAGTCAAAGCGAGTGACGGGAATCCAGTTGAAATCTTTTCGATCTTTGTATTTAGGTATAAAAAGAGTGGGGAGTCTGCGCAGGAATTGCAGTTCATTTTTTTCATACAATTGCAAAGCTACGGTGTCTTCTTCGATAAATAAGAATTCCACTTGAGGTCGTTGCGGATGACCCGCTTTGTATTTAAAATTCGGCTCTAAGATAAGGCGCTGACCTTTTTTCCATTCCTTTATTTTATAAGGTCCCGAGACCACGTTTAGATCTTCTTTGGTCGGGGCTAGAATAAAGTTAGTCAGGTTGTATTCAAAGTCAGGATCCGCTTCAGAAAATTCAAATTTCAAGGTCCGCGAATCAAGCGCTGATACTCCCAAGGTATTTGCATCTTTTTGCCCGCGATAAATATCGAGGGCATTCTTGATTTTAAAAAGAAGATCCGCTCGGGGAGCCGCAGTTTTCGAATTGAGTATTTTTTTGTAGGTGCGAATGAAATCTTCTGCCGTAATTGCTGTGCCGTCGCTCCACTGTTGGTCTTTTTTGATTTTGCAGATCAAGCTTTTGTCTTTGGCGCGCGAACAGCTTTCGCCGAGATCCGGGACGAGACCGTTTTTGTCATCAAAAGTAAAAAGATTGCGAAAGAGATTTCCAAGAAGATAGCTGGAGGCAGAAGTCTTCTGTTTGTTTGGATCAAGACTGGAAGGTTCGTTGGAAAGATGAAGTCTAAAGACAGATGTAGCGGTTGAAGCAGCCGTTGATACAACTGGCGCCGAAACTTCGACGCCATAGGCTTGATACGACAAAATAAAACTAAAAAGAATCGCTGAAGTAAATCTCATACCCCATAGTGATATGAGATTTACCTTAAGTCCAGCGGACTCGACTACTTATCTAGTTCCATTTTTGCGATGGTTTGAAGCTGCATGTTTGTCGTGCCTTCATAGATTTGGCCGATTTTTGCATCTCTCCAGAACTTCTCAACTGGGTACTCTTTTGTGAAGCCGTTACCACCGAATAAATCGATAGCTTTAGAAGTGATTTTCTCTGCGGCACGGGAAGCGTAAAGTTTAGCCATCGCTGCTGATTCGATGAAGTCTTGGCCAGCATCTTTAAGACGAGCGGCATTGTAAACCATCAAACGAGCTGCTTCCAATTCAGTGCGCATTTCTGCCAACTGGAATTGAACACCTTGATAGTGAGCGATTGGTTTTCCGAATTGTTCACGACCTTTAACGTAACCCAAGGCAGCTTCGTAAGCACCTTGTGCGATACCCACCATTTGAGCTCCGATACCGATGCGGCCTTCGTTCAAAGTTTCGATGGCAATTTTGTAGCCTTTGCCAGCTTCACCAAGAACGTTTTCTTTTGGTACTTCGCAGTTTTCGAACAACAATTCAGTTGTTGAAGAGGCGCGGATACCAAGTTTGTCTTCTTTTTTACCAACTTTGAAACCAGGGAAGTTTTTTTCTACGATGAAAGCAGTGATGCCTTTGTAGCCTTTAGCGTGGTCAATGTTTGCAAACACGATAAATACGTTCGCTTCTTTACCGTTCGTGATCCAAAGTTTTGAGCCGTTCAAAACCCATTTGTCACCTTTGTCTTCTGCTTTCAATTTCAATGCAAAAGCATCAGAGCCTGAAGATGATTCAGACAATGCGTAAGCGCCAACCCACTCAGAAGCCATTTTGCCCAAGTATTTAGATTGTTGAGCTTCAGTTCCCCATTTAAGGAATGCATTTGTAGTTAGAGTATTTTGAACGTCGACAAGAACAGAAACAGAACCGTCTACACGGCCGATTTCTTCAACCGCCAAGCAAGCCATTGTGAAGGTAGAGCCCGCGCCGCCGAATTTTTCAGGCGTTTCGATACCCATCAAGCCCATTTCAAAAAGCTTTTTAAGGATCTCAGGGCTCATCTCTGCCTTTTCGTCCATATGTGTCACATGAGGTTTGATTTCGGATTCAGCGAAGGCGCGAACAGCATCGCGGAATGCAACTTCGTCCTCAGATAGCGTTGTGAGTGCAGGACGTGCGTTTGTTACGTCAGACATGGTCTCTCCTTAAGAATAGTATTCAGTGCGAAGACCATACTCTACATCAATACTTTTATTCAAGATCTGGTTATTATTTAGGAAAGACGAGAGGATTTCTTTTAACGAGCTGTGTTACACTGGCTGCACTTTAAATGTGCAAGTGATTCGTCATGCTAGACAAGGGTCTAGGTATGACTCTAAGCTTGAAAGGTATGAATATGGATTTTGTAGAAATCGGCGCCAAGATAGGCATTTATTTTATCCCGTTCCTTTTTGCTCTGTGCTTCCACGAGTTCGCACATGGTTGGGTGGCGCGTTTGCGTGGAGATAATACTGCGCAAATGATGGGTCGTCTAACGATGAATCCGTTGGCGCATATGGATATCCTTGGAACTTTGATTTTACCAATCATGTCGATTGTCCTGGCGACACCGATTTTCTTCGGTTGGGCTAAGCCAGTTCCGGTCAATTCGCGCAATTTGAAAAATCCCAAAGTGGATATGTTTTGGATTGCCCTGGCTGGTCCTCTTTCGAATATGTTGCTTGCGGTCGTGGGTTCTATCCTGATCGCAGTTGTGGCGAAATATTTCTTAACTGCGACCTATGCAAGCGGACTGATTGAGATCTTAAAAGCTTTCATCGTCACTAATTTATTCCTCGCAGTTTTCAATTTGATTCCGCTTCATCCTTTGGATGGTGGTAAGGTTCTTGCGCGTTTCTTGCCTGCGCAAATGAACTATAAATTGGAACAAAACGAACATATCACGAGCATGATTTTGATGGCCTTGGTGTTGACAGGCACGTTGCGTGTTTTGGCGATTCCAGTTTTCTGGGGCTATAACCATCTTGTGACTCTTGCATTGGGTGGCTTCGGCGTATGAGTGATGTGACTCAGGCGGCCTCATCTGTGACTGGACAGCCAGTTAGAAAACCAAGAGTCATGTCGGGCATGCGCGTGACCGGCAAACTTCATATTGGTCACTACTTCGGCGCTCTGCAAAACTGGGTTCAACTGCAAGATGAGTACGAATGTTTCTTTGGAGCGATGGACTGGCATGGGATGACTACAGCCTATAAATCTCCTAAGGAAATTGCACCATGGACCCGTGAGATGATCGCGGAGTTTATCGCCTGGGGGGTGGATCCTGAAAAATGCACCCTCTTCGTGCAAAGTCAGATCCCAGAACATATCGAGCTTTTCATGATCTTCGCGAATATCACTCCGATGGGGTGGTTGGAGCGAGTGAATACGTGGAAGGATGCCATTGATGAGATGAAGGCAAATGACACCCACAATTTGGGGCGCTTTGCTTATCCTGTTTTGCAAGCGGCTGATATCGCGATCTATCGCGCACAGAAAGTTCCTGTAGGAGCGGACCAAGTTTCGCACTTGGAAGTTTCCCGTGAAATTGTTCGCCGCTTTAATCATTTATATAAAGCGAAACTTCCAGAAATGAATCCCATGCTGACAGAGATTCCGTTGGTCACGGGATTGGATGGAAGAAAGATGTCGAAGTCTTACGGCAATACTTTGTATTTGACGGAAGAGTCGGAAAAAGACCTGAAGAAAAAGGTCAACTTGATGGTCACAGATCCTTCCCGTGTTCGCAGAGAAGACGTAGGGGAACCATCAAAATGTTCGGTGTATGGATATCATAAACTTTACTCCACAGCAGAGGATTTACAGTGGGTGGAAGCGGGATGCCGCTCTGCAGGAATCGGTTGCGGGGACTGCAAAGCACGCTTATCGGAAAACCTTGAGAAAATCTCAGCAGAGCCACGAGAAAAGAAAAAAGAGTTGTTGAATAATCCAACTCAGCTTGATTCAATCATCGCCGCTGGATGCGCCAAGGCACGCAAGGAAGCTCAAAAGACTTTGGATATCGTGCGTTCGAGTATGAAGTGGTAGAGGGGGCCCGTTCATGAGTATTAATGTACAGCTACCAAAATTCGAAGGACCTTTGGGACTTCTTTTGTATCTCATCCGTAAGGAAGAGATGGACATCATGGATATCAAAGTCCATGAGATTACAAAGCAATATTTCGAATACATCAAGTTGATGAAAGAATTGGATCTTGAAGTTGCCGGCGAGTTTGTTGCCATGGCAGCTACTTTGATTCAAATCAAATCTCGTATGCTTCTTCCTCAGTATGACGAGAACGGTGAGGTTGTTGAGACTGAAGATCCACGTAAAGAACTTGTGCAAAAACTTCTTGAGTACCAAAAATATCAAGAGGCTTCAAAATTGCTTTATGACCGCCCGTTGGTGGGTCGTGATGTGTGGCTTCGCGGCACTCGTGAAACTTTAATGCCGAAAGAAGACGAAATCGTTTTGGAAGAGAATGCTTTGTTCTCTTTGATCTCTTCTTACAGAAGAGCTTTGCGTTTGGTGAAAAAGAAAGTCCATCAAGTTGCAGCCAAGGCGCAATCGATCTCTAGCCGTATTTTGGATATCAAAGATCGTTTGATCGTGGGTCGCAAAGTGACATTGATGGAGCTTGTAACGGCGACGGAAGATCGCGCTCGTCAGGCCTTGATCACATTCCTATCTTTGCTTGAGCTTGGAAAAATGGGTTTCGTAGGACTTTACCAATCAGAAGCCTATGGTGACATTTGGGTTGATCCTAAGAAAGTCATCGAAACAGACATTCTTTCTCGCGTTGAAGAGTATGACTCCATGGGTGCAGATCGTATTGCTGAAAAAATGATGACTGATGCGAAAAAGAACGAAGTCGCAGAAGCTCTGGCTTTGGCAGAAGCTGAAGAACAGGCTGAAGCCGAAGCGGCAGCACAGAATAATGAATTACCTCTCCAAATGGAATTGGGAGCGGACTTAGCTATGGATTTGGCTGAAGGAACTGAGTTTGTTGAAGGCTCTGAAGGCGTTGATGGTCTCATCGTGGATGATATCGCAACGGATGATGAGATTCTTGCAGCAGAAACTGAAATGTTTAAAGACGACGTGACGGAAGTATAAGATGGCTAGAAAAAAGAACGTTAAAGCAGAAGTGAGCAATCAAGAAGAAGTAACATTTGAAGAATCAAATGTTATGGTGGCTACCGCTGAGGTAGATGCTGAAATTTCAGAGACAGAAGAAAATCTGGAAGCCTCTGAAGAATTATCCCATGATCTTGATGGTATTGAATCTGATGCGTCTGTATTCCTTTCTGAGGAAGAAGAGACTGAAGGTTTCTTGCCGGAAGCTTCTGAAGAAGAAGCAGAAGAACTTGAAGCCTCTGAAGGCGAAGATGTTTCTCTTGAGGGCACTGAGCTTGACGGTTTTGACTCTGCGGAAATCGAGGAAGTTGAATTCGTCGAAGAAGAGCGTCTTGAAAGCATCGTGGAATCTGTTCTTTTTGCCAGCGACCGTCCAGTCAGCTTGGCTTCGTTGAAATTGTTATTTAAAGGCACAAATGTGCGCGGTGATAAAATCCGCAGAGCTTTGGATCAACTGGCGGTGGAATACGCTGGTGGCCGCAGAGGTGTTACGTTGGAAGAAGTTCCAGGTGGTTACCAATTGCGCACTAAGATCGACAATATGGACTTCTTGAAACGCACGTTGAAAACGCGCCAATTCAAGTTGTCAGGTCCAGCTTTGGAAGTTCTTTCTATCGTGGCTTACAAGCAACCGACTGTAAAAGCTGAAGTGGATGAAATTCGCGGCGTAGAGTCTGGTCACTTGTTGCGCGCACTGATGGAGAAGAATTTGGTAACCTTCGAAGGTAAATCAGAACTTCCGGGTCGTCCTATGCAGTATGGAACAACTAAGAAATTCCTTGAGATCTTCGGTCTTCGCAGTCTTAAAGAACTTCCAACTCTTTCTCAAATTGATGAGTTGTTGCCAGAAGGTATCGACGAACAGCAAGCTGAAGAAAAACCGACCTTGGCATCTATTACAGATTCATTGTCTGAAAGCGCGAGCACTATTAGCTACTCTGCGGGTGAAGATGAGTTGATGAAGATCCAAGAGCAATTGGAAGAAATCTCAACTTCTTCGAACTTCTTTGAGGAAGAAAAACGTCGTCAGGCTGAAAAACGAGATCATGAGCGTGCTCAGAATATTCGTGAAGCCTTGGCTATGGGTGAACCTGTATCCACTCGTGATGCGAACTGGATGAAGAAATTCGACGAAGCTATTGCTGCCGGAACGACTTTGGTCGCTATGAAAGAAGGCGAGATGGCTGCGAAAAAAGCAGCTTTCATGAAAAAGTCGGATAATAATGACAGTAATGCAGAGGCTGGCGAAGCATCTGAAAGTGAATCTTCTGAAGAAAGCTCTGAAAGCGAGATGTCATTGGAAGGTTCCGACGAGGGTGGAATCGAAGACCACAACGAAGACCGTGAAGAAAATGAATTGACGGATGCACTTGAAGCTTTCGACAATGATGAAGACATTCATTTAGCTTCCGATGATCAATTGTTCGCAGACGGCGAGGAAGAGGAATCGGATGACGAACTTCCTTTCTTAGGAGAAGCGGACGATATCGATGAAGAAGAAGGTAAGTCTTCTATTTAAGGCCTTATTAAGCCTTTGGATTGTATACAATATCTTTACGATGCTGGTGATGCCCAATATAGGAGCCTATTTTGGGCGCGTCAGTTCTAGATTCGTCACTCCCTACGCCAACACTGTTGGCTTGAATGCCAGCTGGAATTTCTTTTCTCCAGATCCAGCCCATGTCATGTACATTCGTTATTTGATTAACTACACCGATGCAGAAGGCAATCCTACAAAGGATGCCGTTGAAGGTTATTTCCCTCCGGAAAAAAACCAAGCTGTGCAGTCTATTTTTAGAAAGCGCGAACTCTATGTGATGCGCTTTATGGTCATTGATCCTAAGCGATTGAAAGTCTTTATGGGGCCTTGGTTGTGTCGTCAATACCCAGGAGCCACTTCAGTAGACATGGAACATGTCATTGAAACAGTTCCAGTGTTGGATCAAGTGGTCGCCTTTAAAAATGAAGGCGTAAAAGATCTATCTCAAGAACTACAATATATTCGTGAAACGGTATCTTGCTCTGCGACTCCGGATGAGGTGACTTTATGATTAAAAACCTTGGGTCGCAGCTTTGGGTAAAATGGGAACGCTTTTGGTTTGCTCCGCAGAATCTTTTGGGCTTGGCTTTTATGCGTATCGCTCTTTGCGGAACGATGTTTTATTTGTACGCAGTGCGCTTAGCGAACCTTGAATACTATACAGACGCAAGCTGGATTCCTCGTGCAAGGGCTCTTGATGTGATGGGTGACTTGTATCGTCCGTTATTTCTTTGGGGGTTCTGGCCGGACTCTTTAATGGGGATCGCCCATGTTGTGTTGGTCGTGTTATTAGGACTTCTGACTTTAGGAATCGGCGGTCGTTGGATCATGTGGCTTGCATGGATTTTGGATGCGGCCTTTATTCAGCGTAACTATGCGGTGAACTTTGGTGCGGATATTATTGCAGCTTTGTTTTTATTTTATATGTCGTTCACGCAGTCCTGCGAACGCCTGAGTGTGGTGAATCTTTTCCGCAAGAAAACAGTCTTTAAGGATAGTGACATGATCAGTTCAATGATGATGCGAATGATGCAGTTCCAGATAGGTATTCTTTATGCCTATACGGGGGCGGAAAAACTTAAAGGTATGACTTGGTGGGATGGTACAGCTTTGTGGAGTGTGATGGCCAATCCACAAATGACGACCATGAATTTCGATTTCCTAAGAAATGTTCCATGGACAATTCCATTATTAGCCTATTCCACCGTGATTTTTGAGATCTACTTCCCGGTGATGATGGCGTGGAAAAAGACCCGCTATTTGTGGTTATTATTGGGCGTGTTTTTCCATTCGGGGATTGCGATCTTTATGGGTCTAGGTCCCTTTGCCATGACCATGATGTCGACCTATTTCTTATTTATCAGCCCTCTCATTCTGGAACAAAAAGTCGTCTCAAAGCTGGACTTCCGTAAAAACTGATTTTGTTCGTGGATTCCCTCATTTATCCTAAAAGGAGTGGGGGAATTATGAAGTCCGTTTTATCTAGATTGGCATTGCTGATATCTTTGGCCATGACTTTCACTAGTTTGGTCGGCTGTTCAAACATGTCTGATAATTCCCTTTTGACGAATGAAGCAAGCAATACATCAGGTAATGATGTCAGCAAGACCCCACTTTCAACAGAAGTCTTCATCGCCTTGGATAATCCCACTGTTCAAGCTGCGAATGTTTCCGCATCAGTCGAAGTGACAGGCAGCTGCTACATATCGACTTACCCAGATAATTACATCCAAGTTTTTGATGGCTCAGGTAATTCTGTTGCTGTGACGGATCTTAAAACAGGTTCGGGCACTCCAAAATGCAGAGACGGCCGCTTCGCTTTGATTATCGCGTCCGGCGCATTGGCAGTGGGTACTACCAATTTAAAAATTCAACTGCCAGTTATCGACTCATCGAATGCGACTACTTTAAATCAGGCTAATGCTGTTCGCTATTTTAGCATTACCAAGCCAGGCACCTAGCGCCAAGTTAATGCTTGGTTTGCAAGTATCCAACGTCAGCTTCGTTTGAAACTATAAGACAAAGTTAAAATCGCTCTTCAACTTGCTCTTCGCATCGATATCTTTTTTGTCGATCAAAAGAGTATCCTTCAACTGTAAATCCCGAATATAAGAAGCTCTTCTTTGTGCCGGCAGGGCCTTGTCAGACACCTGGGAAAGAGTGCTATTGAATGGCGTTTGAACCAGCACTTTTTCTTGCAATAGTGGCGTTGTGAGAACGTTTAAAATCTCTTGAGCGAGATCCTTCTTGTCTGAATTCATGGGAATGACAGCACCCCAAACAATCAATGCACTGAGCTGTTCAGAGGTATCTAGGTTGGGATTCAACTCATTCAAAGGAATTTCCATGGCGCCAGAGCGATCCGTCTTTAGGATCTGATCTAGTTGCAAAGTAAGGATCTTTTTTTGTGCGACCATGGCGCCCAGGCCTTGTTCTGTCCATATTTGCAGATGTTTTAGAATGAGGTCCTCATCAGCCAATAGAAAAAGAGTACTTTCGTTTTTATTCTTTAAGAACTCTTTGAAGGTTTGATTTTTAGAAATCAAAAATCCTGTTTTGATCCAATAAAAAGGAAGGAAATCGAAAGTCTTTTTGGCTGCCGTTGAAGCATCAATGAAGTCGGGTGCGACTCTTTGGAAAAGTTCATTTTCCTTATTTAAAGCCAGATTGCTAAGTAGATTCTGCTGACGAAGGGTCGTCGCCCAGTAGGAGGGAAGAAAAATAATATCTTCTGAAGGAGTCGCCACGGTTTTGGCTAAAAGCACATTCCAATCACGGGTCAACGTCACTTCAAGTTTCACATGAAGTTCATCTTCGATCAAAGTGCGAAGTTCTTTAGGTAGTAGGAGTTCGTCTGTGGTCAGAATGCGAACTTTGGTGGGACGAATGATGTAGTCCCTAGAAATGCCTTGGGGCAGGAATCCGTGAAGGAAGCCCACCCCAATACATATTACAAAAAATAAAAGCCAAAGAAAATTAGAACGACGCAACTAGAAGGCCTCGTCGAAAGCCACCGCGCCACTTACACCCATTTGGTAAGCCGAAACGCGTCTTTCGAAGAAGTTAGCAAGTTCTTGCATATCTTGAAGCTCCATGAACGCGAATGGATTTTTCACGTTGTAGCGAGGAGCAATATTCAAGCTTTCAAGGCGTTGGTCTGCGCAGAATTCAAGGTACTGTCTCATGTCTTTAGCAGACAATCCCGCAAGTCCCAATTGAAGTACGTCATTTGCAAATTCCATTTCGCACTCAATTGCATCTTCAAGCATTTGCACAACCATATCTTCCATTTGAGAATTGAAAAGATCTGGTTCTTCTTTGCGAGCTGTTTTGATTGCCTCCATTGCGAAGGCCATGTGCATAGACTCGTCACGGAAAACCCAGTTTGTACCTGACGCAAGACCCGTCAGCAAACCTTTAGAGCGCAAGAAGTAAACGTAAGCGAAAGCTGCATAGAAGAACAAACCTTCAACGCAAGTTGCGAAGCAGATCAAGTTCATCAAGAAGCGACGACGGTCTTCTTTAGTGTTCAAAGTTTCCAATGTGTTGATTGAATCCATCCATTTAAAGCAGAAATCTGCTTTCTTTTTGATAGAAGGGATTGTTTCAATCGCACGGAAAGCTTCAGCTCTTTCGTCAGGATTTGGAATATAGTTATCCAAAAGAGTTAGGTAGAACTGTACGTGCAAAGCTTCTTCATAAAGTTGACGCGACAAGTACATACGAGCTTCAGGTGAATTGATATGCTTGTAAAGGTTCAACACGAGGTTGTTCCCTACGATAGAGTCACCAGTGGCGAAGAATGCAACTAGACGACGGATCAAATGCTTTTCAGAATCATTCAATTTAGAATGAAGATCTACAAGGTCTGTAGAGAAATCTACTTCTTCAACAGTCCATGTGTTTTTAATACCGTTTTTGTACATTTCGTAAAAAACAGGGTATTTCATCGGACGCAAAGTTAAGTCAAAACCAGGATCTAAAATCATATAAATTCCTTTTTCCCCACCTACGCTAAAGCTTCGGCGGGCAGGCCGCTCATCGTAATGCGGCGGCCTCAGATAAAGTTCAAAGAAACAAAAAATTCCAAACCTTCTTATAAAGCTACGACCGGACAAGTCCGCCGTAGCTTCAGCGAAGGAGGACGGTGGATTATTGGCAAGCTTCGCAAGCCTCTGGATTTTCCAAAGAACATGCAATCACTTCAGCGTCTGTGTATGTCTTTTTAGGTTCTTCGGCTGGAGTTGCTGCTGTGGCTTTTACCGCAGGAGCCGCATCCATTGAATTTGCTGCAGAATTTGTATTCATATCAGCATAACCGTTAGAGCCAGTTTTCACAGTCGTTTTTGCGATTTTAGTCGCTGGACGAGAGCGCAAGTAATAAGTCGTTTTCACGCCTTTTTTCCAAGCATGCATGTACATTGAAGACACTTTGCCGATAGTTGGGCTTTCCATGAACAAGTTCAAAGATTGAGCTTGGTCGATGTAAGCGCCGCGATCCGCAGCCATATCGATCAATGACTTCATCGGAACTTCCCAAACTGTGCGGTACAATTCCTTCAATTGAGGAGGAATCATGGTGATTTCATCAATTGAACCGTCATGAACTTTGATCTCATTGCGAAGATCTTCACTCCACAAGCCAGCCGCTTTAAGATCTTGCACCAAGTACTTATTGATCTGCATGAACTCACCAGAAAGTGTTTCACGTTTGAACAAGTTAGAAACTTGAGGTTCGATCGCTTCGTAGCAACCTACGATAGAAGCGATAGTTGCAGTCGGAGCAATCGCGATCAACAGAGAGTTTCTCAAACCATGTTGTTTGATTTTCGCTTTCAATTGCTCGAAGCGTGCAGGGTTTGAAGGCGTTACATTCCAAAGGTCGTATTGCAACAAACCTTTAGCTGCTTTTGTTTGTTCGAATGCACCATGGGCACCTGCATTTTCGGCAAGTTCACAAGAAGTCAAAAGAGCATTGTAGTAGATCTCTTCTTGAATCTTTGCAGACAAATCGCGAGCTGCTGCAGAGTCAAAAGGAAGTTTCAATTGGAAGAAAGCATCCTGAAGACCCATCACACCCAAACCAACTGGACGCCATTTGTGGTTAGAATCCTGAGCAGTTTGAATAGGGTAGAAGTTGATGTCGACAACGCGGTCCAAGTACTTCACAGCTGTGCGAACCGTTTTCGCAAGCTTTTCGAAGTTGAATTGACCATTTTCAATGTGGCGACCCAAGTTCACAGAACCAAGGTTGCACACAGCTGTTTCGCTGTTTGAAGTCACTTCAAGGATCTCTGTGCAAAGGTTAGACAAGTGAATCACGTTGCCAGCTTCGCCAGTTTGATTTGCCTTCATGTTGGAAGCATCTTTGAAAGTCATCCAACCGTTACCAGTTTGCGCAAGAGTTTTCATCATGCGAGAGTACAGGTCGCGGGCTTTGATTTGTTTAACATAAAGTTTTTTAGTTTCAGCTGCTTCGAAAGCTGCTTCGAACTCTGGGCCATATGTATCAACAAAGTGAGGCACGATGTTTGGATCGAACAATGACCACATGCCATCTGCTTCAACGCGCTTCATGAACAAATCTGGAACCCAGTTAGCCAAGTTCAAGTTGTGAGTGCGTTTTGCTTCGTCACCTGTGTTATCGCGAAGTTCAAGGAACTCTTCGATATCAGCATGCCAAGTTTCAAGATACACGCAGGCTGCACCTTTACGTTTACCACCTTGATTTACAGCAGACACAGAAGAGTCCATTGTTTTCAACCAAGGAATGATACCGTTAGAGTGACCGTTTGTTCCTTTGATCAAAGAACCACGTGAACGAATACGAGAGTAAGCTACGCCGATACCGCCTGCGAATTTAGAAAGCAAAGCGATGTCCATGTACTTCTTATAGATACCTTCCAAGTCATCAGTTGGAGAATCCAAAAGATAACAAGAGGACATCTGTGGACGAAGTGTTCCAGAGTTGAACAACGTCGGAGTCGAAGCCATGTAATCATGAGAAGAAATCAAACGATAAAATTCGATAGCTTCGTCAACATTAGTTGCCAAACCACAAGCCACGCGCATGAAGAAGTATTGAGGGGTCTCAAATACTTGACGTGATTTTGGGTTTTTCAAAAGATAACGATCATAAACAGTTCTTAGACCGAAGTATTCAAAACGGTCTGTGCGGTAAGGCTCAATCGCCGCGCAAAGAGCTGCTTTGTTCGCTTCTACGAACTTAAAAGTAGTCTCAGACAACAATCCTGCAGAGAAACCATGGGCTACTGAGTCTGCGAAAGATTGAATTTTTTGAGAACGAACTTCTTCATCTACATAGACAGAAAGAAGACGGGCAGCCAGACGAGAATATTCTGGATCTTCGCCGATCAACAAAGAAGCTGTTTGGATACAAAGGTTATCCAACTCATTAGTAGTCGCACCATCATAAAGACCACTGATAGCTTTAGTAGCTACGCGAAGTGGATCCACTTGGGTGAGGTTTTGACAATTTCTTGTAACGCGCTCAACGATCTTCGTGACGTCAACCGGTTCAAGTGTGCCATCTCTTTTCTTAACTCTCATGATGTGAGCTGTTGTTTCCAACATGATGTATCTCCTCTGCCCCGTTCCATTTGGGCAAAAAAATCCCTGCCCGAATTTTTACCCCTCGTAGAAATTCAGAACATGGTTCAATATAAATTTAGTGATTGGTGAGACTGAGCAGCTAATCCTTAGCTAGTGTCCTTGGCTTTTGCTGATGCTCTTACCTTCGTAATTTCATCAGGCCGTTAGCCTAGTTCCGTCGAAATCCTTATCGCAGGTTGTGAAACGTGCTGATTTAGACCTTTGACGGGCTTTCGAACCTCCCTCGTTGACCCCTATATCTAGGGGTTGTTCATAGGTGCCTTGTCCATAAGGCGGGTATCGATCTCAATTCCAACTGTGTAATTCTTTCGGGTAAGTTGCAAGAATATTTTTTCACTTAACGCCAACTTTTTTGTGACGTTGCTCATCAATTAAGCAGCTCTAGAGGTGTTGTTGACTTATCTGTCGTGCAAAAAAAGAGTGCAAAGGACTGTCATTTCCCGTCGACAACACCTAGGTCTAGTGGTGAGTTGCCTGTTTAGGGGCTTTTTAAGTGAAATTCCTCTGTACTGATCTTACATGATCTTAAATTGTTCAAAAACTAAGCACAGGCAACTTTGCGGAAAGTCCGAATGGACGCAAATTTCCGTCGATAATTCAAAAGACCAGTTCAAATACTGAGATTTTAGAGAAATTTAGGGCGCTGATGGTGGATTAAAGACCGCTTTTTTCGCCAAAAATCTTTGCTCATCGATCTCCAAAGCTGTTTCTGCTTTATAAAACTGAGATTGATAGGAAGATTTCGCGCGCAATTGATCAATGATGTATTGGTGTGTGCCCATTTTGTTTTTTGTCCACTCGGGCGCTACAAGCTCATCCCAGCGTGAAGAATAGGCGGCAAGTCTATGCATCGCAAAGCGCGGAGAAACGTGTTGTAAGAACAGCTCTACACGACGGGCGTAGGTTTCTCTGTCAATCGGTGTGAATTCGCCTCGGTGATACATCTCCTCTAAGGGAGTGTTCTTCAAGACGTGCATATTATGAAGTTTGATATTGGTAATTGGCAGCGTGTTAACAATCTCAGCTGTTTTGATGATTGTTTCATCTGTTTCACCGGGGTTTCCAAAGATCAGATGAATGCCTAAATCTACTTTCGTGTTGTCGGCAATCTTATGAATAGCCTCGATGGAAGCCTCTGCGGTGTGGCCACGACGCATGAACTCGAGTTGATCGTTGAAGAAGCTTTGTACGCCCATTTCTACGCAGACAAAGGACTTCTCGTGGTATTCATTCCAAAGATCAAAGACTGCCTTAGAAAGGCAATCTGGACGCGTGCCCACGGTGAAACCCTTCACCCATGGATATGACAGAGCGACATCGAAATTATGCCGAAGAGCTGAAACCTTAGTGAAGGTGTTTGTATAGGCTTGGAAGTATATCAAAAAAGCTTTGGCCTTGTATTTCTGCGCGATATGGCCGTGATACTTTTCAATCTGCGCGCGCAACTCCATAGAGAGTGATTCAGCATTAGCTGCAGATCCCCAGACATCACAGAACACACAGGTTTGCATACCCTTCAAACCACGACGGTTGGGGCAATCATCAACCACGGTGACAGGGATCTTGTAGACCTTCTCGCCAAAGAGTTGATTGTAGTGTTCGCTTATAGTGTGATAGGGAAGTCCCAACCAGCCTTTTTCCATGGGGCATTAATACGTTTTTCTTCTGCAGGAAGTCAATGAAATGAAGTCTTGGCAAGATATTGGCTTTGAAATTGAAGCAACGATGGATGGAAGTCCGACTTTACGACTTCTGGAGTCCGTTGATCCGACAAAATTCAAGGGTGAATCCATGCATCACTCTGGGGGCGCTTGCGCAGAGACCAATTTGATCTATGGTCGTCCCATGAAGGATGTTCTAGAGAATATAACGAAGCCTCATTTTTTAGTGGTGGGTTTAGGGCTTGGCTATATTGAGCTGACTTTGGCAAGGGAAGCTCTTTTGCTAGGAAAAACAGTATCGGAAATTGGTTTGATCACAAGTTATGAAAGCATCCCCGAGTTGAGAGAGTTTTTTTTCACCTGGCTTTCATCTGGAAAGCTTCATCCCGAAGTTCAACACACTTACGATAAGGTCTTAGAGTACATTTTGGTGGGAACTGAACTTCAGCCGGCGCAGTTGAAGTCCTTCTTGAAGGAGCATTTTAAGAAGCTGGATGATTTACGTGGTGCTTTAAGTATGGACGTTGAGCTGGAGTCAAAATATCACTGCATTTTGTATGATGCGTTCAGTTCCAAAACGACACCATATTTATGGGAAGAATCTTTTTTAGAAAAATTGCTCAGTGGCGGAGTGGCAGAGCAAAGTGTTCTATCAACTTACGCCTGTCGTGCAAGCTTTAGAACAGCTCTGAAGAATCATGGTTTTGAAGTGATTGTGCGTGAAGGTTTTTGTGGTAAACGAACATCGACGTTGGGATTGAAAAACTTCGCTAAAATCTAGTCTGTTTTCTAACGATAAAAGCTTGCTAAAAGAGCTAAATAAACTTTTACTTAGATATGGTCTTTTTTCGGTGCGTTTCATTGGTGATTATTTTAGGGTCCTCTTTTGCTTTTGCAAAGCCGTTACGACTTGTTACCTTTCCAATTCCCCTTATGGTAGAAAATGACAAAAAGGGTATCTTCATTGATCTCACAAGAGAGATCGCAAAAAGAAATAAACTTGAAGTCACAATTGATGTGATTCCCGCTGGGAATAGTATTTTGGCTTTTAGTAGCAATAAGGCAGACGGGATTTTTCCGGCCTTAGATGTCTATGTTTCTAAAAAATCTTCGCGCACTGTGGCCTTTTATGAAAAGACTGATTTTGTCTTCTATAAAAAAGGCAAGCCTCTTGTTAAAGTATCTGATCTTGAGGGTAAGAAAATAGGCCTGACATTTCGCTATCCTTATACGAAAGAATTGTTAGATAACAAAAAAATCCATTTTGAGTTCGCCGAAGATGATGTCACGAATATGCGAAAGTTAGGTAAAGGTTCCATTGATGCTTTTATCGTAGAAGAGCGCTCGGGATTACGGGCCTTGGAACTGAGCGGTGTTCTGGGTGTCGAATACCAAAGTGCAAAACCGATATCTCGACAAGACGTTTACTTTGCCTTTCAAGACGACGAAATTGGTCGTCGTCTTTCAGAGATCTTTTCTAAGACCATCAGTAAAATGAAAGCCGATGGGAGTTATGAAAAGATCATGATCAGTCGTCCGTCAAAGCCTTAGCTGTGAACTTAGAGCTTTTAAGGTTCTGATTAATTTTTACTTGGGAAAGTGCGATGTCAGTGCCGCGTTTATTCTGCACATTGCGAATCTTAATTTTTTCCGCGCGCCATTTATTGCCGGCAAGTTTTTTGTAGTCGCTGAATTCAATGACTTTTAAAAGCTTTCCTTGCTTGTCATAACATTCCGCCTTGATTGGTAAATATTCAGAGGCCGCGATAAAGCTCACAACTTTAGAGTAATTGACAGAACTATTGTTCACATCACTCGAGACAACATAATATTTTTTGCCCTTAACTTCGACTTCCTTTTGCATGGTGGATTTGGCAGATTGATCTCTATTCACATCGAAGTCTTCGGCGTTCAATTCAGAGCCCAGGATTCCACCTTTGCTGTTTTCTCCAGTAAGGCGACGTGTTTGTTTAGTTGATGGCAAATAGATCCACTTGTCTTCTTTGTCATTTTTAAGGGTCGCTAGTAAAGTCGTGCCCTTGAGGTCCGCAGGTTTGAGCATGCGAACCATCAACGCGTGGTCTTTGTCAGAAGGGCTAAGGCGTGAGATTTTCATTTCGCGGTCTTTGCTGGACCCATCAGCTTCGATAATTGTCATTTGCGCTACGAACTCTTCATCACGGGTATTGATGCGTGAATTCATTTCTTTGCCGATTTGTTCCGCAGTGGGTGTTTGCGCATAAATCGGCAAAGGTGCACCCATGATCAACAATGCCAATGCTAGAGAGCTGGTGATGGCCATAATCTTCTCCTTTTTCCATTTTACGGGGGCAAGCAGCCAAGGACAACTTTTCAACATGGTTGGTAGAAGAATCAAATCACCCACCAGGCCTGCCAACATGGAAAGCAACATATAGAATCCGAAGATGCGATTCATTGCAAAATAGGAAGCCATGAAGACTGAAAATCCTGCTAGCAAAGTTAAACTTGATATCAGGCAGGGATTTCCCTCAAGCCAAAGAGCTTTTTCTATGTGAAATCCTCCGGTTTTGCTTTTTTGCAGAGTTCGCAAACGTTCTAATAAATAAACGGTGTTGTTAAATGCCAACCCCAAGGCGATGGAAAAGATAATAGCAACACTAGGTTTGATTGGAGTTTCAGAGACAGCTAAAAATCCCAGCAAAGTTGCAGGAGGAACAAGGTTTGGTATGCAAGCAACCACTGCCCAGCGGAAGGATTTAAATACAAACGTCAGAACTAAGACAATGGCGGCCATGGATTGCCAAAATCCGAAGATCAACTCGTGGGATAAATCATTGTTGAGGTGATGAATAGTTGATCCCATGCCTGTGACCTTCACGGTCATTGCGGGAAATGCGCTCTCTGTTTTTATGCGCAAGTTTTCAACCAGCTTATGGAGTTCATTTCCAGGAAGATCCTGGGTGCGAATTGATATTCTAGTTTTTGCGCTGTCAGCACTGAGGAAATTTTTGAGCGGGCTTTCGCTGGAGAGAGAATATAAAAAGAATATTTCCGCCGTTGAGCTGCGACTTGCTGGCAGTCGAGAGTGATGGAGGTTTGCGGCAGCAATAAGGTCTGGCAAACCGACAACGCTGCCAACCCCTTGGGTTTGGCGAATATCAGCGAGTAAAGAATCAAGTGTTTGCACAAGCTTCGGATCATTCCAAGCCTCATTCGGTCCCTGAACTTCAATATCGACGGGGATCATACCACCTAGTTCTTTATCAATGGTCTCTGTCGATAGACGGACTTGATGATTTTGTGGGAGGTCATCAAAAAGACGTGCAGACCAAGAAAGGCTTTGTCCCTTAAGGGCTAAGCCTAAGCACACGATGATGATGCCAACTGTCCAAAGGCCACTGCGACGGAAAAGATAGAGTCCCCAGCGAGCTTTGCTCCATGCCCACTCTCGAGCTTGGGGGCCTGGTAAATACAACATAAGCGGAAGCATGAGGATTGTGGTAACCACCCAGCCAGTGACGATGGAAAGCGCTGCTGTCCATCCATAGTCGCGAATAAGTGGAACGTTTGTGGTGAGAAGACTTAAGAAACCAATCATTGTTGTTGTCGAGGCGATAAGATTCGGCTTGATGATGGCGCGTAAGGTATTGCGCGTGAGCTGCTCATGATTGAGATGTGGCTGATGTTTCTTCTCTTCGGAGTACCGCAGAAGTGTGTGGATGCAAAGTGAAACTACATCCACGGTCGTCAAGATAGGAATGGTGCTGGAGAGAATCGAAAATGGATATCCAGCCAGAGCCATGATAGCAAGAACTAAGATGTTGGCGCAAACAATAATAATAAAAGAAACAATCAGTGGCGACCAGTTGCCAAAGATCAATGCTAAAACAATAAAACAGGCAATGAAGCCTAGGACCACAAAGTTGCGAATCTCTGTTTGCAGAAGGACGCCGACATCCGTTTGCACCGCTGGGGTTCCACCAATTTGAATATGCGCAAATGGTACGGCTGCGGCAGCGGTGACCTCAAGATTCTGACGAAGAGCAGTCATCTCATGGGTATCAAGGTCTTTGATATTAATAATAACAGAAGCTGTTTTGCCATCCTTAGAAATCAGAGTCGGGGAGATTAATGGATTCGAAAGACTTTCGCTTCTCCATTTCTCCATAGATAAACTCTTGAGCAAAGGTCCAACGCTAAGGCCCGTGTCGCTGCTAATGGCGCCTTGAACGGTTGCAAGACTGAGCGTGCCTTTTACTCCTGGAAAATTTGCGAGGAGATCTGTGAGCCCGTGCAAGCTGTCTATTTTGCTTTTGTCAAACCAGTCACCTGACTCTTTGGGAATCTGCGCGGTGATCACAAACGGTTGAGCCTCAGAAAGTTGGAAGGCCTGTCGCGCTTTTTCATCTTCTTTAAGAAGATGATTATCCTTAGGTAGAAATTGTTTCAGGCTGTATTGTGTTTGTAGTTTAGGAAGGGCAAAAAGACTTAAAAGAGTAAGTAGGATCACAAACGCCAAAGAAGAAATTGCCAGCGTCTTGATAGAAATACAGTCCGTCAGTCTTTTCATTCGGAAAGTCCTTTTCTCGAAATTTGGAGGTTTTCAATACCTTCATCGGAGTCATCTTTCGACTCCTGAAATGTGCTCAATACTGACAACTTTATAAACAGATCGTTGATCTTTTGCGCTCGACCGTTATCAGAGCTCTTTGTTGGCGGCGCTGTCAGAAAGTTTTATACTAAATCAGAGATCTCTAAAAAGTTTGCGAAAACGTACAAAACATTTCTAATGTCGGACCTTTTTCTAGAATTAAAAATGAGAATGCATCTGAACAAAAATAAGACATTGGGATAATGGTCCCCTTATTGTCTTCTTTCGGGCCTTGGCGAAATTCTTTCTTTAGATTTTTCTTGAATACCCGTAACGTAATTCCATGATTAAAAAATACACCACTCAAAAAAATCTCTTTGCCCTGGCGATGTCAGGAGCAACTCTGCTCTTGTCTCCTATGGCGCACTCTTCCTCTTTCGTAGAATCTGAGTTTGAACTCATTCTGCCTAAACAGTTTCAACAAAGTCTCATCGATGAAAAATGGAAAAGTCTAGCCACGCAAAAATTCAACGCAAATTGGCAGTTTCCAGATCAGATAGTAACTGCTCAACAGGGGATTCAAGTTCATTTGAATGGCTTGTCGATGACTCTCCAGACTCAGTTGCAAAAGCCTGGATTGGGACAGACTCAAACAAACCTGCAATTGCAGTCCAATGATTTGCAGGCCAAATTGGTGATTGCTGAAATATCCGTGGATCAAGTTATTGATCAAACAGTAGGCGGTATCACGGGGCATTTTCGTATCCAGGGACAGTGTAAGAATGTGGTCCTAAATATGCTTCCAGGGAAGGGCTCATTTGCCATTTCATTGACTCCGGCGGTGGCTGGATCTCAAGCTGCAGCTCAGGTGCAGGACGTGGCTTTGTCGTGGCAGCCCGATGCTTGGCAGCCTCAAGATATTTCATGCACAGGCGTTCAAGGCTTTGCTGACATTGTAAAGCAAGAGGTTCAAAAGATTTCCGCAGACTCCAATAGTTTTGTAACGCCTCGTAAGGATTTGATCGTTTCCTATGTGAAGCAGTATTTAGGAAGTTACAGTTTAGATTTTTCGAAGCAGCGTGAGTTGGTCAGTTCACGAGCTGACATTAAGATGAACATGATTGTGGATAGCTTCGATGATTCTAAGCCCGAACAAATCAAAGCAAAAGGCCGCGTGACTATGGAGTTTACCCGTTCTTCTCAGACGGGAACTAAGAAATTAGTTTTATCTAGTGGTGCGACGAATATTTCAAACACCTCTCAAGCCGTCATTCGACTTCCTTCGACCTTTGTAAAGGAAGTGATGGCGCAGGCTTATTCCGCCAACTCTTGGATGCACAGTATTTATTCAAATAGTCTTCCGGGGTTTTCAACTATTATGAGCTCTCGATTTAATCAATTTTTCGTATGGCCAGAATTGATGAATTACTCCCCATCTGCGAAATTTTTGTTTGATATCTACTCGAATAAAGATCCTAAGATTTCTGGGCAGGGATTGCAGTATCAGGTAAATATGAACTTGCTTTCAAAAATGCAGGCTCCGCAGAGTGGAAAGTATGTTCCCTTTATGAACTTCGTAATTCCATTCAGCAGCAAGGTGAATCTAGCTGTGGCTGATAGTAAATTAAATGTGAGCTTCTTAAATACGAACCTTACCTTGCAATATCAATGGGACGCTTCTTATGTGAATCGTTATGGTCCTTCGGAACGTTTTGGGGCTTCGACAATTCAGTCCCGTCTTTTAGCGGCGATTGCAGGGCAGACAACCACGGTGACGTTGCCGACAATTCCGGTGATGAATGGAGTGTCTTTGAAAATTAAGAAGGCTCAGACTTTATCGAACTCGGATCTGCTGTTGCAGCTAGCTCCATAGGCTTTTCTACAGTTGCGCTATTCATAGAGCGACAAGTAGGGATTTGGTGAAAAGTTAGCTTTTGCTGTGTGAGTTTTGCGAAACAAAAAAATAAAAACTGTGCCTTTAAGAAAATTTTTAGATAAGAAACTGTACTTTACCTGCCGATCTTTTAGTAAAGTCTAACGCGAGATATCACAAACGACGTTGTATCCCAAACTTGCCAGAGGTAGGCTAGCTGCTCAGATTCTGAGCGAGAACCATCGTTCCAAGTGGCAAACATTTTGTCATAACGAGAAGGGTCGTAAAATAGATGGCCCTCGGCTTGATCCAATTTTCCGGCAGAGTTTGTGACTGAGACCTGGGCAAGAATTGGAATTGAGTAAAATTCGACTGTATATACTTCGACAAACAGGTGACATAAATTCGATCGTTGACGTGAAGTTCAATTATTTTGAAACACTATGGTGGACCTGATTCGTGCAGGCCACTTGATTTAAGTGATAGTCTAGAATTCATTGGTTATCAGTCTTTAGAAAGAGCGACTGACCGTCAATCTGTACGAGTCATTTTTATTGTACAGACCCAAAGGATTTTCACTGCTACCAGTGATGAAGTCAGCAGTAAGGCTGACAGTCCAGGCGTCGAAAAATCTTCTTCCCACGGAGATTTCTTCAAAGTGACTTGAGTGAACATCATCATAGAGGGCAAGCAAAGATCCGCTCCAAACCTCTCCCCAGGAAAGTCGGCCCCCTAGCATCCAGGCGCGACGGAAGATCTCTGTGATCGAAAGATTTGAATCGTTCTGTTTTTGAGTGTCTAGGAAAGAGTACTGGAGAACGCCGATCAAGGTTCCATCAGGTATATTAAAAGTCTTTTCCAGGCCTAACACATTTTCATGCAACCAACCCGGTAAGTTTACATAGTCCCCATAGCTTTGTGAGTAACTGGTTTCATACTTAAATAGAAAATCCCATTGATGGCTGACCAGTGAAAATCCACCTTGGCGAATTCGATAGGTTTTTAAATTCAAAATAACATCGGGATTAACTTGGATGACGGTTTTTGGAGAAACTTGAACAATGGTTCCTGTGACTTGGGGTTCGACGATTGGAAAGCCGGCAACCCCGTCGTAGCCGCTTAAGCTAAAGTCAAAAATGGAAATGGTCTTCTGCAGGCGAAGGGCAAAGTTATTGTCTAAAGCGTTGTTCAAAGTATCTTTGGATCCATAAGTATAGCGAAGGTTTGCGGGGAGCAAGAGCACAAGATTATTGTCTGGGACTTGCGGGACAAAAACTTCACGGGGCAACCAGCGACTTTGCTCACCAGGTAAAATAGTTTCACGCGCCTTAGGGATATAAAGGAAGTCATAGTCAAACCAAGGAAGTGATTCTGAAACCATGAGTGAAAGTGCGCCCAGTTTTTTGATTCTTAAAGGATCAAAAACTTGCTTGGTATTGACTATGTCTACAGGGTTGTAGCCGTCGGTCACGCCCCAGTTGACGAGATTAAAGCCGACTTGAATATTGAGCACATTCTTTTGGAATTTGAGATAAGCCTCAGTGGGATCGAAGAAGTACTTTTCGCTGTTGGATTTATTATCGGGATTGGCGACAAAGACGGGGCGAAAATAAAATCTCCAGTGCTCTCCATATTTCCATTTTACTAAGGGGTCTAGCTCTAACTTGAATAAGCTATTGCTGGTATCTTCGCCATAGTCTTTAGGAAAATAGATTTCATCAAGTTGAGTATCAAGTCCCAGACTCCACTCAGAATGCTGTTCTGAATCACTTCGAGTTTGCGCCGCGAAGGTTATTGAGGTCAGGCTTGTGGTAAATATAAAGAGGACCGCAAAGAAAGCAAATTTCATCGCATCATCCTAACGTCAAAGCAAGGTCAGGTCCCGCTGACTTTTGGCAAGAAGAGAGATCTTTATGCGGTTGCGAATTTGTTAACATATTCAATGATGGAACTTTTGAATTCCTCTGTGAGTCCAACAAAACGAACGCCAGCGTATCCATCGGCTCCGACATAAACGACTTCGCAGGTGGAATTGATTGTAATATAGAGATTGGGGCTATTCAGAGTTCCCGAAAAACGTTCACCAATTTTTAAACTTTGCGCATCATTGATTCCCAACCCACCTTCACTGATGGAAATCACACGACAAGAAAATTCGCCTTTTGAGCTTTCGCAAGCCAAGGTTCCCACGATGGGCACGCGAGGATGGGATCTGCGACTGATTTCAAGATCATCGACGATTTTTTGAAAGCTAAAGATCTCTTTCCAGCCCGAACCGCCGAAGCTAAGATCCACAGTTGAAAAATCCTTGAGACTTTTCAAGTAAGTAATGAGATCCACATACTTCATCGGGGCTCTTTCTGTTCCGTCGATGCGAATTTTCCAAAGTTGCTGTTGATCAGCATCAGATTTTTGCGGTTGGAGTTCCTTCAGAAGTTGGCGCCACTTTCCTGGAGCCATCCATTCAGAGTGACCACGTCCCCAGATTTGTAGTTCGGGATTGTTTTGTGCTTGGCTACTAAGTGCGGCGATCTTGGATTCAATTTCTTCGGGATTAAAAGGACCAGTAACTTGTCCTTCATTTAGAATAAACCAGATCTTTAAGTTCACAAAAGTGCTCCTGAGGTGTTATCTATAATTCATTAGAGCGAAATCTAAGTGACTTTGTCTAGGAGAATTACGAAATGAAATACATCATCGCTGGAACGGATCGCCCAGGATCGACCACCCTCAAACTCTCGAAATACATTCAAGGGATTTACAAAAATCTTGGTGAAGATGTGGAGATCATCGACCTTATTGAGGTTAAAGAGCACCTTCACACGGGTCCACATTATGGAAAAGATGACCCTGGTATTAGACCTTACTTGGATAAAATCGCGAAAAGTGATGGTTTGATTATGGTTTGTCCTGAATACAATGGCTCACTGCCAGGAGTTCTTAAATACTTTATTGATCATTGGAGATTTCCTGAATCATTTGAGTACCGACCGGTTTGTTTTGTGGGTTTGAGTGCTGGGATGTTTGGTGGCTTGCGCCCGGTGGAGCATCTTCAGCAGATTTTCTCTTATCGCAATGCCTTTATGTTTCCAGAGCGCGTCTTTATTATGGCGTCACACAAGGCTCTTAATGCAGAAGGTGAAGTGTTGGATGAAACCATCAAGGGTTTACTTGTTCAGCAAGCGAAGAACTTTGGTAGATTCACAAAGGCTTTGTCCGGCGCAAAACTTGATGCAAACTCAGTTATCGAGATGAAGAAGAAGGTGTAGTGCTGCTTGCGGCACTACTTGTTCCATTGGGACTTCTATTGTCAGTAATAACTCTTGAGTTCAGGCGACCCTCAAAGAAAACCAGTCCGGCAAGGATGAGAGTAGCTAGCAACCACTTCGAATGAAAAAACGCGGAACGCATATAATTACACTCCCAGTCACAGCGGCTTGCACTCCGACTTAGTCAGAGCAGTTTGACTATCAAACACCTATAATTGTCCCGTATTGCTTAAAAGAATTGCAACTAAACTTGCTGTAATGTCGGCGATGAATGTACAATCGCGTCATACTTTGAGGACGAAAGCTGACAACTCTCAGGAGATTTCCTAAACTTAAGTCTTACGCCTTGTTTTTGTTTGGAGTCTAGACATCGAAAAAGCAACTGGTCACAGTACGAATAAGAATTTGTTAATGCTCTCTTTAGGGGCCTTAGGTGTCGTGTTCGGAGATATCGGAACAAGCCCTCTTTACTCCATGCGCGAATGTTTTGGCGAGTACGGTATTCCTGCGACTCCTGAAAACGTGATCGGGATTTTGTCTTTGATTTTCTGGACACTGATCATCGTGATTTGCGTGAAGTACATGGCCTTTGTCATGCGCGCGGATAATAAAGGAGAGGGTGGGATTCTTTCTTTGATGGCTTTGGCCGTGCGCAGTCAGCACACGAAAGATGTGACCCATCGTCGCTGGATCATGACGATATTGGGATTGTTCGGTGCGGCTCTTTTGTATGGTGATGGCGTTATTACTCCGGCGATTTCAGTTCTTTCGGCAATGGAAGGTCTGACCATTTTAACTCCGAACTTTGAGCCTTTTATTATTCCGATCACGATCTTTGTGATGAATGCGTTGTTCTTGATGCAAAAATATGGAACGGGTCGCATTGGGGTCATTTTCGGTCCTATTTTGCTAATTTGGTTTATGACTTTGGCGGTTTTGGGAATCAACGGCATCGCGATGAATCCGCATATTTTCGAAGCGCTGTTGCCAAGTCATGCTTTTGAGTTCTTCTATAATAACGGACTTCATGGTTTCTTGGTTTTAGGTTCGGTCTTCCTAGTTGTTACCGGCGGGGAAGCTTTGTATGCCGACATGGGACACTTTGGTAAGCGTCCAATTCGTTTGGCTTGGTTCTTTGTTGCATTGCCAGCTTTGGTTCTGAATTACTTCGGACAGGGCGCTTTGTTGTTGAGTACTCCCGAAGCCATTTCAAATCCGTTCTATTTGTTGGCTCCGAAGTGGGCGATTTTGCCGATGGTTATTCTATCGACTTTGGCTACGGTGATTGCTTCCCAAGCTTTGATTACCGGTGTATTCTCGATCACTCGCCAGGCTATTCAATTGGGATTCTGTCCTCGTATTTCAATCATCCATACATCAAGCCAAGAAATCGGTCAGATTTACGTTCCGGCCGTGAATTGGTCTTTGTTTGTGGGCGTTATCTGGTTGGTTCTGACATTTAAAACATCGAGCAATTTAGCTGCCGCTTACGGCATCGCGGTGACGGGTACGATGATCATCACAACGATTCTGGCTTACGAAGTCGCTCGCCAAAAATGGAATTGGAGCTTTGTTAAAGCGGCCGGTATTTTTGGAGCTTTCTTAGTGATGGATTTAGCTTTCTTTGGTGCGAATATTCACAAAGTTCCCCATGGAGGCTGGGTCGCTCTGATGATCGGCGCCGTGATCTATCTTCTTATGACCACATGGCAAAAGGGACGTCAGGTTTTATTCCGTCGTTTGAAAGAGCGTTCAATGCCAGTGGAAGATTTCTGTCAAAAGATTCTGCGTGAGCCTCCGTTGCGTGTTCCAGGGACAGCTATTTATATGGCTGGAGATCCATGGGGTGTACCGGTTCCTTTGTTGCACAACTTGAAGCACAATCGCGTTTTGCATCAACGTATTGCAGTTTTGACAATTCAAACTCGTGAAGTGCCATTCGTAAGTAAAAAAGATCGCGTCTCTATTCAAGAGGTGATTCCAAACTTCTATCGTATTTTGGCTTATTACGGGTTTATGGAAACTCCAAAGATGAAGCACATCCTTGAAGCTTGCCGTCAGCGTGATATCAATTTCAACGTGAGTGACACCACTTTTGTGTTGGGTCGTGAGACAATCATTGCTGTTCCAGGGGCTCCGAAGCCAGGTGAACCCGGAATGCCACATTGGCGTGAGCGTTTGTTTGCAGTGATGTCTAAGAATGCTCAACGACCAACAGCGTTCTTTAGAATTCCACCGAATCAAGTTATTGAAGTGGGAATTCAAATCGAGATTTAGAACAGTCAGCTCGAAAGGAATTTTTCAATTTCTTCCTTTTGAGCCATGGCATCTTCATATCCCAATTCTATAAGATGTTGAGAGAAAGATTGTTCGAACAATAGAAAACTAGTGATCTCGCTGGCTTCCTCTAATGAACCCAGGCCTTTTAATAAATAACGAATCATTCGTGGTAAATCTTTTGAGCGATTAGCGGCGATGGTGGAAAGATCTTTCGACGGGGCAATCCACAAGGCTTCAATACTACGAACGGAAAGTTTTTTCCGTTCTTTCTCGGTAAGATTCAGCATCTCTTTATTGATTCTTTCAATTCGTTCGATATCAATTTCAGTTCCATCTAGCATAACTGCATTGAGCATAACGCTCAGAATGCGCGAAGTGTTGGGTGGCTCTAGGGCTGCGTCTTTCTTTTGCGAATAGCACCGGTCTTGGCGACTGCGAACACCGATGGCAAGAATTTTAGTAGCCCCCATGAAGATCGCAGGGGCGCAGGGACTCAGGTTGCGGATACTGCCATCTCCATAATAGTTGTCATTGATCTTGATGGGCGGAAACAACAAGGGAATCGCAGCTGAAGCCATAAGATGCTCTGCTGCAATCTCGGCACTTTCGCTTCTTCTGCGCACTCGCTCCCATGGGGGGATCTGCGAGTGTCCCTGCATGAAGGTGATTGAGTTTGTGTTGAAATAATCCAACGCTGTGATGCCAAGAGCATGGATATCTCCACGAGTGATTTTTTTATGAATATTCTCAAAGGAGCAATGTTTCTCAATCAAATCTTTTAGTGGAGCGGTATCGAGAAGTGACTTGCCCGGGGTCGATTTTTTCAGTCCTCCTAAAGATAAATCGGCAATCCAATGCACGCCTTCATAGGCCAATGAAACAGGATTGCTAACAAACACATCCTCACTTTTAATATTACTCCAAAGATTTATCAGTTCCTTACATGCATCGGAAAAGCTCCCTGGTTGAGAAGTTAGGACGCAGGCATTGATGGCGCCAGCACTCACTCCTGTATAGATTTGAAAAGGCTGTTCGATTTTGAGTTCCGTACACATCTCTCCGATGGCAGAAAGAACTCCCGCTTGATAAGCTGCTCTGGCCCCACCTCCAGAAAGTACGAGACCTAAGGTCGAATTGGGGGTTGAATGCGGGGTTGAAGGCGACCTAGACATTGTCAAACTCCTCATTGCGCAGACACTTTCACAGGGTCATAATGTTTCTTGAGAGCAGGGCACAATAATCTTTCACATGATTATTGATTCCATTGAAGGAAAGATACTCTGCGTAAGGGAGCCGTTGGCTCCCTTCTTTTTTACCCCTTATTGTGTTGCTGACTTGTGTTGTTTGTCCTTGAGTTTCTCGAGGCGAATCTCTTCGTCTAATATCTCTGAGAGATGTGTTCTTCGTGCTTTGACCAAGCGATCAATTTTTTCCAAATACGTGGCGAGATGATGAAAGAGGCGCTCTGTCTCTACATCAATTTCAAGACGGCCCTCCTCTTCTTTGATCTCTTCAATCAATCTATCAATGATAAACAGTGCAGCATTCAAAGAGGCCCCTACATCGTGCAGAAATTCTCGTTCGTTATGAAGGTTCGTTGATGGAACAGTTGCACGGTAAGTGGGGACATTTGGGTTTGCCATAAAGCCTCCTTCAAATCATTATGCGGATCCCTCTAGAAGGCCTCAATATGTAGGGTTGCAAGGTCTTGAAGTGGCCGGCTTTGACTGAGTGTGAGCAGCTTGAAAATGTTTCAACTCGAATTTGAGGACATCTCAACGGCATAAAATCCAATCGGCATATTGCCTTTGTTTTAAGCAGTTCGTTTTGTAAGTTGCGAGATAATTTAGGATTTCGTTAAGAAATGGTGTTGAAACGGGACTAAAGTTCTGGCACCTTACTTGCTTTATAGCCCAGTGGATCCATTTTGGGACCATTTACGGCACTAGTTTGAATGAACTACAAAGGTTCGCGAATTAGAAGAAGTTGAAATTTTGAATTTAGGTTTTTGAAAAGAAACATAATTAAAACCATTAAGGTTAAACATATACGAAAGGGAAAACAGTGAAAAAACAAGTTCTAGTATCACTGATTTTGGCGGGGTCCTTGGTTTCTTCTTTTGCTCACGCAGAAGAGAAAAAAGAAACTACACAAACTTCTAACTCATCATCAGTTAAAGTTACTGACGTTCAAAAAAAGGACGAGCAAGTAAAAGACATCGATGACGAAATCACAAATGCACGTCTTCGTGCTCAATTGGGTTCTAAGTCTCGTTGGTCATTCAAATCTGACTTCGGCTACAACGGTGGATCTGTTGAAAAACCTTTCGACGCCATTCGCCCGAACTACCGTGCAGGTGCTTCGGTTGAAACATTGTCAGTATTGTCTGGTAACGTTGGTGTTAACTACCGTTTGACTGAAAAAGACAATTTGTCTGCTGGTACTGGTATCACGATCATGGATCCGTTCCACGGCGATATCACAAAACCAGTTTACGATCCTCGTGCAAGAACTAAAGACGACACGATTTCTCGTTACCAAGTTTCTACTCCATATTTGGACTGGAGCCGTGGTTATAAAGCTTGGGGTATGCAGATGGTTTCTGACATCACTTATTCTCATTACACAGATACTGACTCTGCTGACATCAAAGCACTTGGCAACATCTCTTTGAGCCAAACTTTCTTGGCTGACTTCGGCAACTCAAACTTCTCTGGTGGTGTGAACGTAGCGTTCGACATGACTCCATACACTGGCGATCCAGACAGCAAATTGCTTTCATACTTCGAAAATGGAAACTTGATGCGTGATGACATGGGTCTTGGTTTGTTCCCATTTGCTGAGTACTCAATCAACGACAAATTCTCTCTACGTACTGTGTTCGGTTACTTCCAATTCATCCACTACAAAAATGAATACGGTAACACACAAGACTGGAAACAACGTGAACCATACCAATCAGTAGGCGTAGGTATCTCTATCACTCGTGATATTTACCTTTACCCGAACATTCAGTTCACTCCAAAAGACATCCGTGCTGACAGAACAAACGTAGCTCTTTCTACGAACATCAACTTGTTCTAATCACTCGTAAGTCCCAAAAAGACGAACAACATAAAAAGGCTGCCCACAAAGGCAGCCTTTTTTTTAGGTACGGACACACTTTTGGTTTCGCAGGTGCGCTACCAAAAGTGTGTCCGTACCTTTATCTTTTGTGGTTGCGGATTTTTTCCTGCAATCTTTTGAAGGCTGGTAAGTCTTTTGGTGCTGACCAGTCGTTGCCAACTAATTTTAGATCAGCATCATCTTTTGAAATGCCGACGGCTTTTAGATAGTCGTCATCGCCTGCAAAAAAATATGTTTGGTAGGGGATGATATAGCCACCGAGCTTTTCGACAAAATAGCGGGCCTCTTCTTGGGTGCTGTACCAATGCATTGTGCTGGGGCCTGTGCCGCGATTTAGAAACAGCTCTGTTTCTTCAAGTTTGAGTTTGAGGTCGCGCCAATTTGAAAAACCATTTAAAGAGGCAATTTTATTGAGAGCATCCTTAAGTTTGATTTCTTTATTGTTGGAACTCAGTGATTTTTGTAGCTTCTTCGCCCGAGATTTGAGCTCGTCGATTCTGCTAACGGGTTTGTGAGTGGGACTTCTGGACATGAAAACTCCTAAACGACTGTCTTCCGCGGGATAGTCAAAAGAGTTTTTTCTATTTCATAATTGAAAAGGCAGAGTGAATGATCTTTGGCGGAAAAGGCAGCTCCGCGCGGCCTTCCCATAAAGAATAACGAAATAGTGGTGATTTTGTCAATGGGTGGCTGCAAGCCAACTCTGTGGGTGATCCAATTTGAAATATACGATGCTCAAATAAACGAAAGGTCCAGGCTTCTGTTTTGGCGCACCTTAGATGCAAACAGAAGTGGATATCCTTTAGTTTTGAGCTGTGGCTGTATGCGGAAGCAAAGGCAGCGGATCGATGGGACCACGATTATGGCGAATTTCGAAGTGCAAATGAACGCCGGTTGCGCGACCTGTGCGGCCCATAGCTCCCACGACTTCGCCCTTACGAACTTTTTGTCCTTCAGAAACAAGAATCTTGTCGAAGTGAGCATACAGTGTTGCCCAGCCGTCGCCAGACTCGATCAGAACCATTTTTCCGTAGCCTTTGAACTCACGACCAGCATAGATAACTGTGCCAGCCTGGGCGGCTAGGATAGGCGTTCCTTTCGGAGCAGCTAAATCAATCCCTAAATGAGGTTTGCGTTTGTTAGGCAAAAAGCCACGAGTCATGCGCGCACTATCAACGGGCCAATCGAAGGTCATATCTTGAATGATCGTCAATGGTTGATCCGACGCTGCAGTTCTTACCGCGACGGTTCGTTTTTCGTTGGCTGCTGGAGTTTGAAAGTTTCCGCTCGAAAGAGGGGAGTTGAAACTTGAACAGGATATGAGTGATCCTGTAATAAACATGCATCCTGCTGTCTTAACTAGCTGAGTCCATCCTGGTGTCATTCGTTCACTATATCTCACAAGCGCGCGAATCCAAAGCATAAACTCCTCTAAACGCTCGACAATCTTCGGCGGCATTTTGCTTGTTTTTTATGCGTTACTTATCGGCGGACTGTGGAGCTCGGTTGAGGGAAATATCTGCTTTGCATTCCCAGGTTGTCGTATTGCAGCTGGAATGATCGCACGTTTGATTTTGAGATGGAAATTGGCAGGAAATTGGCTTTAGGAGCGAGTTTTCTTACCCCTAGAGCCTGGCTAAATTTCTGTTTATTTTTAGTAGATCGGGAACTGTTTGCAGAGTTGTTTTACTTCCTCATGCACTTTGTTTTTATTAGCTGCATCTTCAGGATTGTTTAGGACTTGAGCAATCCATTTTGCGATTTGTTTCATTTCGCTGGTTCCCATGCCTCTGGTTGTTAGGGCTGGGGTGCCGATGCGCACGCCACTTGTGACAAATGGAGAGCGTTTTTCATTTGGCACAGTGTTTTTGTTAACTGTGATGCCGGCTTCGTCCAAAGAATTTTCAGCTAATTTGCCTGTGAGTTCTCTGTCGCTAAGGTCGACCAGGATTAAATGATTATCTGTGCCACCAGTCACAAGTTGGAAACCTTGAGAAAGCATTTCTTCAGCCAGCGCTTTGGCATTGGCGATAACTTGGCCACTGTATGTTTTGAATTCAGGCTTAAGAGCTTCGCCGAACGCGACAGCTTTTCCAGCGATCACATGTTCAAGAGGACCCCCTTGGATGCCAGGGAAAATTCTTGAATTCATCACTTTGGCTTTTTCTTCTGAGTTTGTCAGAATCATGCCGCCGCGGGGGCCACGCAAAGTCTTGTGAGTTGTTGTTGTTACATAATCCGCGTATTCAGCAGGAGACGGGTGGTGACCTGTTGCAACCAGTCCTGCGAAGTGCGCCATATCAACTAGCAACTGTGCTCCCACCTCATCGGCAATCTCTTTGAATTTTGCGAAATCCAAGGTGCGCGGATAAGCGCTGTATCCCGCGATGATTAATTTAGGGTTTACTTCTTTTGCTACAGCACGAATGGTGTCGTAGTTAATTCTTCCCGTTTCAGCATCCAATTTGTATGAAGCCGCTTTGAAAAGCATTCCGCTGAAATTTACAGGAGATCCATGGGTCAAATGCCCACCGTGGGACAAATCCATTCCCAAAATCGTATCGCCGGCTTTGCATGCCGCTAAATAAACACCCATGTTGGCTTGAGAGCCAGAGTGCGGTTGGACATTTGCATACTTCATTCCGAAAAGTTTTTTTGCTCTTTCGATCGCAAGTGTTTCAACAGTATCTACGTTTACGCAGCCGCCATAATAGCGTTTTCCTGGGTAACCTTCAGCATACTTGTTTGTCAAAATGGAGCCTTGAGCTTCCATCACAGCTTTAGACGTATAGTTTTCAGAGGCGATCATTTCCAGGCCGAACTGTTGACGTTCGGATTCTTTTTGAATAGCGGCTGAAACTTCAGGATCGACTTGAGCTAATGCCAAATTTAATGACAGTGACGTTGAATGCATAAGATTTACCTCTTCGCTTCAAAGTATCGCTTGAATGTATGGAATTTAAAAGTCTCAACAACCAGTGTCGGCTGAGAGTTTTTCGACACGACGTTGGTGACGTCCGCCTTCGAAAGAAGTCTTAAAGAATTCTTTGATCATTTTCACTGCTAAATCAGGTGCCGTGAAGCGTGCGCTTAAAACAAGTATATTAGCATTATTATGTTCACGAGACAGGCGAGCGATATCTTCATTCCAGCAAAGTGCCGCGCGTACCTGCGGATAACGATTGGCTCTGATTGCCATGCCTTGGCCGGATCCGCAAATCAAAATGCCCATTGAAGGACCTTGAAGTGAATCTTGAACATTTGTTTTTTGATTATGAAGTTCTACTTGAACTATCTCTTTACAGACTTTATCTGCAAAATCAGGATAATCCACAGAGTCCCCTGTGAATGTACCTTGATCCTTCCAGTTTAACTCTGAAAGGGCTGCCATCACTTTAAGTTTTAAATCTAAACCTGCGTGATCACAGCCAACAAAGATATTCATAATACCTACTCAGTGTATTTAGAGAAGATCAAACAAGCGTTCGTTCCGCCGAAACCGAAGCTGTTATTGAGGACGTGATTCAATTTTCCTTCACGAGCTTTGTGAGGAATATAATCAAGATCGCAATCTTCACTTGGATTGTCGAGGTTGATAGTTGGTGGAGCGATTTGATCACGAACTGCCATCACACAGAAAGCAGATTCAATGGCACCTGCAGCACCCAAAGCGTGGCCCGTCATTGATTTAGTACTGGAAACCCAGACTTTCTTCGCATGATCGCCCATAAGCTTTTTGATAGCGAAAGACTCAAGACCGTCACCGACAGGAGTCGATGTGCCGTGAGCATTGATGTAGTTGATGTCTGAAGGTTGAATTCCAGCATCTTTTACAGCCATCGCCATGGCAGCATAACCACCAGCACCTTCTGGAGCTGGAGATGTCATATGGTAAGCATCTGAAGAAACACCGTAGCCTGTGATTTCGCACAGAATCTTCGCGCCACGTTTAACCGCATGCTCTAAGGATTCAATAACTAAAATCGCAGCACCTTCACCAAGGACAAAACCATCACGGTCTTTATCCCAAGGACGGCTGGCTTTTTCCGGAGCATCATTGCGAGTTGAAAGCGCACGCATTGAAGCGAAGCCACCAACTGCAAGACCACACACCGTACTTTCAGCGCCACCTGCTAGCATAACGTCAGAAACTCCGTCCCGAATGTAGCGAACAGCATCACCGATAGAGTGAACGCCAGAAGCACATGCAGATGTCACAGAGTAATTTGGACCTTTAAGACCCAAAGAGATTGAAACCTGGCCAGCGGCCAAGTTTGTAATCACGCTTGGGATAAAGAAAGGGCTGATGCGACCAGGCCCTTTTTCTTTCATTTTTAGTGAGGTGTCTTCGATGGTCTGAAGACCGCCGATACCCACACCGATAATAACTCCCGCTGTTTCTTTTTCTTCCGCGCTCAGCTCAAGCTTTGCCATCTCCACCGCCATTTTTGAGGCGGCGATAGAGAAGTGGATGAATTCGTCCATCTTCTTTTGTTCTTTTTTCTCGATGTAGAGATCAGGTTGGAAACCTTTTACTTCACCGGCAAAAGTCACATCGAAGCCTGTCGTGTCGAATTTCGTAATTTTGGCAATGCCAGATTGACCACGAATTGCAGCGGCCCAGCTATCCTCAATGGTATTACCAAGGGGAGTAACTGCACCAACGCCAGTAACGACGACTCTTCTTTGTGTTTTGGATGGACGTTCGAATCGGGAGTTCATAAAAAACTACGCTTTGCCTTTTTTCTCAAGGTAAGAAGCTACGTCTTGAACTGTCTTAAGCTTTTCAGCATCTTCGTCAGGAATTTCAAGATCGAACTCTTCTTCCATTGCCATTACAAGTTCAACGATATCAAGGCTATCAGCACCAAGATCGTCGATGAAAGAAGCTTCTGGCTTAACTTTCTCTGGATCTACGCCAAGTTGTTCAACGATGATGTCTTTTACTTTTGGATGCAATGCCATTTAATCCTCCTAGGTACATTAATCCGATACTACAATTTTCAAAGTCCAGTTTTTTCCACCTTCGCTAAAGCTTCGGCGGACAGGCCTTGTTTTTTTTAATCCAATGTGAGCATTCTTATGCTCATTTTTGACTTTCAGCAGAAAGTCATTCCGCCGTAGCTTCAGCGAAGGCGGATTCCTCGCATTAGTTAAGTCTCAATTTTGAGACACACTCCAAGCTCGCAGAAGCTACTTCTGCGTTCGCCAACGGCGAACTACTCCACATTCGCCAGAGGCGAATCATTCCATAAACATTCCGCCATTCACGCTAAGAGTCTGTCCAGTGATGTATTTAGATTCATCACTGAGCAAGAATCTCACAGCCTGAGCGACGTCAGTTCCTTCGCCAATTTTTCCGAGTGGAACTTTTGCCAAGATTTTTGCTTTCACATCTTCTGGCAAAACGTCGGTCATCTCAGTGGCGATATAACCAGGAGCCACGTTGTTCACGCGAACATTACGTGAACCAAGTTCCAAAGCCACAGACTTAGCAAAAGCTACTGTTCCAGCTTTTGAAGCTGCGTAGTTTGCTTGTCCTGCATTTCCAGTTTGTCCAATAACGGACGTGATATTTACGATGGAACCTTTGCGCGCTTTCATCATGCCTTTAGTGAAGGCTTTTGTGACAAGGAAAGTACCGCGAAGATTTGTTGAAACAACAGAATCAAAATCTTCGGCCTTCATGCGCATAAGGAGTTGGTCTTTAGTGATCCCAGCATTATTCACAACGCCGTCGATCTCTGGCCATTTTTCAAGAATGTGCTCAACAGCTTCGTTCACTGACTGCTCATTGGACACGTCCATTTTAATATAAAAATGACCGTCGCCTTTAAGAGTGTGAGCAACTTGTTGAGCCGATTCTTCGCGAGATGAATATGTAAACGCAACTTGTGCGCCTTCTTCAGCAAGAAGTTTCACGATGGAAGCACCGATGCCACGGCTTCCGCCAGTAACTACGATTTTCTTTCCTTGAAGTGAGTTGTTACTCATTGCCTAATATCCTTTATCTAATTCTTGGAATGCCATAAGTGTGCAGTTTCCAGCACACTGTGACCGAACTCTGAATAAAGCTCAAGAAAATTTAATGACTCGAAGCTTTCAAAAATTCCTCAATAGTTCTAATATCTTCGATGCTCGAAGTGGTCATAACTTTGAAGAATTCAGGATCGATCTTCTTAAGAAGACCTTGAATCACTTTACCAACGCCGCACTCGATGATTTGCGAGTGACCAGCGGCTTTAAGAGTTTCCATGCTTTGAGTCCAACGAACGGGTGCCGAAACTTGGCGAATCAAATTTTCGCGAAGGGCAGCGCCGTCATTTTCGAACTTTGCATTGAAGTTTTGAACGATAGGAAATGCAGCCGGTTTAAACTCCATGTCTGTCAACACGACACGCATAGTATCTTCAGCGGGCTTCATCATTTCGCAATGGAATGGAGCTGATACTGAAAGTGGAATTAGTTTTGCGCGTTTTGGAGCTTCAGCCCAGATATTTTCAGGTTTAAAGTTATCCTTCAACCAAGCTATGGCCTTGGCTGAACCGCTGATTACGATCTGTCCTGGAGAATTAAAATTCGCCGGAGACAAGGGACTAAAGCCCGAGTTTTTTACTACGTATTGGCAAAGAGTTTCAACTTGATCCGGTTCCAAGCCAAGAACAGCAACCATGCTACCTTGTCCAACCGGAACTGCTGATTGCATCGCTTGTCCGCGAGTGCGAACAGCTTGCATTGCTTGATCAAAGCGAATCACATCCGCAGCAACTAAAGCGGCGTACTCACCAATGGAGTGTCCCGCTGCAGATTGTACTTTCGCATGGAATTCGCTGCGCAGGACTCTTTGCGTTGCAGTGGAAACAAGCAAAAGTGCAGGTTGAGTATTTTCAGTCAAAGCAAGATCGGCTTCAGAGCCCTCGAAGCAAAGTTGCTTCATATCTTGCTTTAAAGCCTCAGAGCCTTCTTCGAAAGTTTCTTGAGCGATCTTGAAGTTTTCAAACAAAAAACGGCCCATGCCAGGTTGTTGGCTGCCTTGTCCAGGGAATACGAAAGTAAACATGTGTTAGTACCTCAACAGAATAGATCCAGAAGTCAAACCTGCACCGAAAGCGGTAAGTAGGATGTTTTGACCTCTTTTGATTTTTCCATTTTTAACGGCCCAGTCAAAGGCTAAAGGAATAGAGGCTGCAGATGTATTTCCAGTTTCCTGAAGATATACAATCACGCGCTCCATTGGGAAATCGAATTGATCAGCCACAGCTTCAATAATGCGCTTGTTGGCCTGATGGGGAATGATCCAATCAATTTGTTCAGGAGTAACGTTATTCTGAGCAAGGGCCTCTTTACAGCAAAGAGCCATTGTGCGAACCGCATTCTTAAAGATCTCGCGACCTTTCATTTGAACGAATTGAAGATTGTTTTCTAAAACGTGTGCTGATTGAGGCATGATACTGCCGCCACCAGGCAATGTTAGAAGTTCAGCAAGATCGCCGTCAGCATGAAGATGTGTACTTGCGATAACATTTGGTTCGTTGGCTTCAGCACGGGAAACAACCCATGCGCCAGCGCCATCACCAAAGAGAATGCAAGTTTCGCGATCTTTATAGTTAACGAAGCGATGAAGAACTTCCGCGCCAACCACAAGAATGTTTTTGTACATTCCAGTGCGAATAAATTGGTCGGCAATGGAAACACCGTAAATAAATCCAGAGCATGCGGCATTCAAATCGAACGCCATCACGTTGCGTGCGCCGAGCTTGCTTTGTAAGTAGCAAGCCGTCGAAGGCATCTGACGGTCACCTGTAACGGTGCCGACGATGATCATATCAATATCTTCTGGATTTAGATTGGCGTCTTTAAGAGCTCTTTGAGAAGCAATGAGGCACAAGTCCGATGTGGCTTGACCTTCCGCTGCCATATGGCGGCGTTCGATCCCGGTGCGTTCAACAATCCACTGATCGCTCGTCTCTACCAATTTTTCGAGATCTTGGTTCGTAAGAACCTTCTCTGGTAGATAAGAGCCTATCCCTGCGACACGAGATCGATGTAGTCCTGCCATGGAAATCAACCTGTCTTAAATTATTTAGCTGCGCTGATTTGTTTGCCTTTGTAGTACAAAGCTCCGTCAGCACCTTTGCTTGCGCGGTGTGGACGAACTAGTTCGCCAGTTTTTTTGTCTACAGCTACTGCTGGAGCAGACAAACCATCGTGTGAACGGCGCATGTCACGTTTTGAGCGAGATGTTTTCTTCTTAGGAGTTGGCATTTCTAACCTCTTTTAAAGTTCAAATAATTAAATCAGAAGATCGGTAATCTATCTAAACCACAATAAAAATCAAGAATTTAATTGATCTTTATGTTCTTTAGAGCGGCAAACGGATTTTGCGGTTTTTCTTCCGGCATCACCTCGTCGTAGCTAAAACTGCGTCCTTTCAAAGGAATTTCGCAAATTGAGCAGTCGCCATCTTCATTCTCAGGGCCTGCTGGATTAAAAGGCGCAGCAAGAGCCACAACTTCGTGTAAGTATTCACCCATATCGAAGTGCTGTCCCTCGTATTCGACAGAATCTGCTCCTTCGTCAGGTAAATCACTGACATGATTCACCTTTGAGTAATGGCCCCCACGGGGTTGATCTTGTTTTGGAATAAGAATTTCTTTGAATTTTTCGTTCACCGGGAAAGCAAAATCAATTCCACAACGTGAGCATTGCTCAGGGAGGGTTGTTTTGATGGTGCCGTTGAGCTGGAAATCCCTGGTAGTCAGGGGCTTGATGAAAAACTCAGTTTGATATTGGGTTTTTCCAATAAGGTCAGAAAGCACGTTATTGATCTCACCAGTTTGGCTATTCCAAACGTAAGAACGGCCTTCTTCTGGGATGTCTGCAAGATTGATTTTCATAGATAACTCCGAATCGCCCCATTCCGGTCTTTGCCAAAGCAAGGGCAGGTCGTCTGTTCTAGTAGATATGGGGCGCCAGGTCAAGGACCAAGTCAATAATGAGTATATACAAGAAGAAACTCAAAGTTACCAAAGTCGAAAAAAAGGCCCGCCAGCCGTAGCTTTGGCGAAGGAGGGAGTAGGCTTTAAGTGGAATCAAGGAGGCAGTTATGGCTACCCTCAAAGTAAATGGAGCTCAGCTCTATTACGAAGATCACGGGCCGAAAGACGCTCCGGCCATCGTGCTCAGCCCCTTGCTCTATACAGACACCTCTGTTTTTGAACCTATGGTGAGAATGCTTTCAGATGATTACAGAGTGATTTGTTATGATCATCGCGGCTCTGGAAAAACAATGGGCGCGGTCAGTCCTAGTATTGAAAGCAGTGCTAAAGATGTCGCAAGCTTGATTGAGGCACTTGATCTTGGACCTTGTCACTTCTTTGGAAACTGTTTAGGTGCTGATGTGGGATTGCAATTGGCAGTGTCTCGTTCAGATCTGCTTCGCAGTTGCATCCTAGCAGGTCCTAATTATCAAACTGACCCAGCTGACGTCATTAAACGAAACGACGCCATGGTTGATAAAGTGAAAGCCAATGGCATGAAAGAAGGTCTTAAAGATTTTGCCAATATGTGGTTTGGATCAACATTCCGAAGTACGAAAGATCCAATCCAAGTCATGCGTCGAGAAAAATGGTTGAATCATCTCGCAAAAATGAAATCAGAAGAAATAGATCAAGTTCGCCAAATCTTTCATCGTAAAGATCTAAGTAAAGAACTTGGCAAAGTCCGTTGTGATGTTTTGGTTCTTTGTGGTGATGAAGATTCCGCTGAAAGTCTTGAATCTAGTAGGAAGGTTGCAAAAGCAATTCCTGGTGCGGAATTAAGGACAATTCATCACGCAGGATATGCTCTTGTTATTGAACAACCTGAAGAAGTCGCCGAAGTTATCAGAGCTTTCGTCGGCAAAGTAGAACGTCGTTTTACTCATAAATCCAAAGTAGCAGCACGCGAAAACTTTTTACGCGCGGGCTATTAAGGTCTGAAGGCTCAAAAAAAGAAGGCACTCTTTCCAAGTGTCTTCTTTTTTGTGTCTTTAGTGTCTCGAAATTTATCATTAAGAGTGCCCAGAAATGGCCGCTGAAAGAAATATTTTCTGGGAAGTCATAGGGATGTTAACTTCCATTTTTCCTCCATCCTCAAAGGGTATTCTCATTGTAAGAACTGGGAGGTTCTATGATGAGAATTCTGAAGGTGTTTTCACTTTCCGTAGTGTTTTCTTTGATTGTTTCTTTTGGTGCGCAAGCGGCCACCTCGACTGCTGGCAATGCGCAGACGGGAGAGGGAAAAGGGCGGCCACCCTCAAGGGATCTTTTAAAGTGTGTGTACACCCCACAAGCTGATTCACAAAGTTCGTCGCTGCCAACAATCAGTCTGGGATTTAAATTCTATCTAGAGCCCAATAATAATAACGAAATGGCCGTGGATACTTTCTCGTTGGGAAACGATTCCCAGCCTGTTAAACAAATTGGACATGCTGAACTGATTGCCTCACAAAGAGTTGGCGCTGATGGGAAGGTTTTTGTTGATCCGTTGGCGGGCCTGACTTTGGCAGAAGATTCACCTTTTGAGTTTGCGATTTCTTTTGCGTCTTCAAGCGAGACGTCCAAGAACGCTCGATTTAGTGCGACCATTGAATCGATAAGTACCTTTGCAGGGGAAGCTTATTCTCAGCTTTCGGTGCAATGCCGAAAGGCTCCGTAAAAAAAATGTTTAAATTTTGTGTTTGAATTTCTATGGATGAGTTTTGATTTTTGCCTGGATTGAATGTTGTCTAAGTTAGTTGGAAGACAAATGAAGCAGGCGAATATTAGAGGATTCGCTCTGATCGCCCCAGCTGATTGTGATCGAGTTGTCGTGATGAAGAAGACTCCATTTATTATCGCGTTCGATGCCTTCGGCGAGTTTATCTAAAAATTTATAGTCCAGAGCGAAAATTTGGATTTTTTCAGGTTGATAAACGCCTTGTCCTTCGCATTCGCGGAGGATGAGGCTTGCATCCTTATACGTATAAACTTTGACCTCCTGGGCTGTCTTCGAGGCTTTATGAAGTTTTTTAGGGCTTGGGTTGCCAATTTCGACCCATAAAGAAGTGCGCCCACTTCCTAAAATTTCAACACGCATTGCTGGTAAATCAGGGTCCCCAAGGCCCGCAGGGGAAAATTCCAGGTCCTGCTGAGAGTTCAAAGCAAAAGCAATCACGCGAGTAAGAAGGTATTGCATGGACTCAGACGGGTGCATGGCGACGCGGAAATCCAGTTGATCATAAACCCCGCGGTCGACATCTGAAAGATCAATACGAAAGCGATAGAGCGTCGTTTGTGCCATTAGTAAGCCACGGTTTCGAATAGGTCAGAGGTCTTTGGAGTGGTCTTGATTAATCCCAAGTCTTTAAGTTGCTGCACGAGGGTCGCCCAGCGAGCTTCAGACATGGAGCCTAACTTCGTGTCCTTCATTAAAATCAATGGCTTTTGAATATCTGCGGCAGATTTAAAAGTCTCAAGATCTAAGCTTTTGTTTAATGAGGCCATGTATTGATTGGTTTTGCTTGGATTGTTTAAGTAATTTTGCCAACCTTCTTGCGAAGCTTTTAAAACCTTCTTAACCAGTTCTGGCTTTTCCTTAAGAACTGTTTCTGTTGTCGCAAGTACAACTAGATAAGGATTGAATCCCTCATCCGCGATGAGAAATGTTTGCACCCTGGCTCCTGATTTTTCAGCGGCCAAGGGTTCCGTTGTTAGGAAGCCTTGTTGTGAAAAGCTTTTATTGTTGATGAAGTTGGCCACGCCTCCCAGATAAGGAACAACTTTGACTTTTGGATTGCCAAATTTCTTTACTAGGAATTGATAATAAGGAAGTCCTGACTGCATCGAAAGAAGTCCATCGGATATGAAGACATCTTTAAGGTTTTTAAAACCACGTTCTTTGTGTGACATAACTATGTATGGCGAAGTTTGGTAAACTGCGAACAAAGCTTTGACCTTATTTTTTGAATTGCGGTCCTGTGAAAGAATGATTTCATCGGCGCTGACAATGGCGAAATCTATTTTTCCATTTGCAAGCATTTGCACAGTCGGAGTTCCTGAGCCGCCTTGAATGATATCGACCTTAAGTCCTTGTTTGGAATAAAAACCCTCCACATCAGCAGCGTAAAATCCACCAAACTCTGGTTCAGCTTTCCAATTCAAGGCCAATTTGATTTTTTGTTGTGCGAAGATTTGCGTGGAACATAATAAGACGATCGCGAAGATTATTTTTTTCATAATTCACCTTGAGAAAAAGGTCTGCGACTAATAATCGCACGATGGATGAGATTTAAAATGCCAATTAAAAGAAGCCCTAAAAGTGACAGCAATAGTATCGCTGCAAACACAATGTCGACCCGTTGCTGAGTTCTTGCTGCATCGATCATCGCTCCCAGGCCGCCACCAGCTACGAACTCGCCTGCGATGCTTCCGATAACAGAAAGACCGATAGCGATTTTGAGGCCAGATAAAATATGTGTATAAGCATTAGGAAGTTTGAGCTTGAATAAAGTTTGTAAAGGGCTGGCATGGTAAATCTTAAATAGATCTTTTTGCGCAGCGGTTGCGCTTTCAAGACCTGTGAGGGTGCTTGCAATGATTGGAAATATCGAGACGATGAAGCTTGAGGCGATCACTGTGGGAGCCCCAAAGCCGAAATAGATGACCAATAAAGGTGCGATCGCTATAATGGGAACTGTTTGAAAGAAGACTGCAAAAGGCAGGATGGCTCTTTTTAAAAGATCCGAGAGAGAAAACACAAATGCGATCAATCCGCCGACAAGAACACTGAGTGTCAGGCCATAAAGAGTGTTTTTTAGTGTTTCAAAAAAAGCAGTCTGAAAGTCGGGGCGCAGCTCTGATAATGTTTCTAGGATTTGAGAGGGTGCTGGAACAAGAGAGGCTGAGAGCACTCCCATCTTTACAATAAGTTCGGCAAGAAGTGCTAGCACAACGAACGCTAGGAGGGCGGGAAGGCCTTTTGAGATACTTTTCATATTCATGCTCGAAGTTCCTCTGAAAGATCTCTGACGACCTTATTAAAGACTTCTGAAGTGCGTAAGGAATTCGTGCGCTCAACAGGCAGATCTAAAGTTTTATCCATAGATATTTTTGCGCCGGCGCCCTTTAACATAATAACTCTTTCGGCCAAAAAACTTGCCTCTAACAAAGAGTGAGTTACAAAAACGATTGTCATCTTTTCTGACTGCCAGAGATCTCGCAACTGAATCTGCAATTCAGAACGAGTAATTTCATCCAAAGCTGCAAATGGTTCGTCGAGTAAAAGAAGACGTGGTTGAGTGATTAAAGCCCTAGCGATGGCCACTCGCATTTTCATTCCACCGGAAAGTTGATGTGGAAATAAAGCGGCGGCTTGCTTTAGTTTTACTTTATCGAGAGCGTTCAGAGCTTTATCTTGCAACTCTGATTTTGAAAAACCAGAGGTAGGCATGAGCTCAAAAGGGAGAACAACATTTTCGAGTGTTGTTTTCCACGGAAGCAGATTGGCCTCTTGAAAAACAAAACCGATCTGTTCGGAGCTGCCTTCAATTGTTCCAGATGTGGGGTTTTCAAGACCTGCAATCAAGCGCAGCAGGGTTGATTTGCCAGAGCCGGATGCTCCAACAATGGCAACGAAGGACCCTGCAGTGATTTGGATATTCATATTTTGGATCACAAAGTTTTTTGAGTTCGAGGTCTCAAAAATTTTCTGTAAATCCTTAATTTGAATGTTCGAAGCGATCCTCGTTTGCATCTATTAGACCCAATCGTAGTTGAAGCTGATGCTGATTCGTTCTTTATCGACACCTTTGTCGAATTGATTTCCAGGGACTTCATGACGGATCCAGCTTTCAAAAAGAACCAGATGGCCTTCTGAGGGCTGCATGGAAATGAATCTTTGATTCGGCTCTTTGGCGTTTGCTTTGCGGGGCGGAGTGGCCATGAAGCTTGTCATGCGTGGATCTTCGAATTTAATCGCAGAGCTGCCCTTAGGGATTTGCACATAGTAAGTTCCGCTGATAACGGAAAGTGGATGGATATGCATGCTGTGATGGACTCCTGCGGGCATAATATTAATCCAGCAAGAGGTCATTTTTAATTCTTTGGGATCAATATCCATCTCAAGATGTTTTACGAACTTGCGAACATGTTTATTGATCTCTTTTTCAAGAATTTCAAAAGTTGTCGAGGCCTGGTGAAGTTGTGCGATGGAGCCGTAGGAAGTGTAACCACCGGGATAGTTTTTTAAAGACCAAAGTTGTCCTTCTTCGTCAATGCGCGAATAGGTTTTTGCTTCCTGCTTAAGCTCTTTATTGAATTGAGACAGGCTTGTTTTTTGGCCTGCTGTTTTCAGTGGCGCGTAGTAAACGAAGGTAGGGAAGAGTGTCTTTATCATAATGAGACATTAGGGTTAAAAGCGCATCAAGACAAGGGCTGATGCTGACGTATCAAATCAAGAACTGACAACCATAAGTTCGACACCTGTTAGAACTCTCATCAGGGGAGGTCTGTCATCTCAAATAAAAGAGGGGAGCGCGGGATGTCTCTTTGGCACTCCCCTTGCTTTGTATCTAGGTATTACCAAGGAGTGATTTATGAAAAAGCAACTTTTAGTATCAGTAATCGCAATGATCCCTGCAATGGGCTTCGCTAAAGTTGCCGACTTCAACGCGATGATCGCAGATAATATGAAAGAGCAAAGCCAACTTCACTCCACGGTAAAAACCAATGTTGGCGAAGCCCGCGATGAGGCTCGTGAACGCATCGTTATCGTAGAAAATAACGGTGGATCTTACAATGCTCCTACTAAAAAAGCTCTTTTGGCCTTTGATAAAGAGAAGAAAAGCTTTGCTCCTTCACAGCAAAAGCAATTCGATCGTCTTGCCAACGAAATCCATCTTTCTGACGAGTAGTCTTAAAGTATGAGTTTTCGAAGTTCTTGCTGCGAATAAACGTAGTCCGCATAAACCATGGTGTTGGTGATATTTCGATGTCCCAACGCCACCTGGACCAATCTTAAATCCTTCGTCTTCTGATAAAGCTCAATCGCAAATGTATGCCGCAAAGAATGGAACTTCTTTGGGACGGGGCGGTACATTTCCCAGACCTGATAGAGTCGATTGTAAGAGATGGGGAAAACCTTGTTGCCACCCTCTTTTTCCGCGAACCGATGAAGTCGATTGAAAATGTCGGAATGAAGTGGAATTTCTCGGTCGTTAGAGCCTTTAATTCCCCGGATAAAAACGCTTTCGTCGTAGGGGTTTAAATCAGACCTTTGAATATTGAGAATTTCTTGAGCCCGGGCTCCCGTCCTTAAAGCCACCCAAAACATCAAACAATTGCGTGGATCCTTATCTTGAAAATCTGTGAGAATTTTTCGCAAACGTTCTGTTTCGGGAGCGAGAAGGTATTTGTTTTTATTAAGTGAATATCGAGATGCCGTAGTCATAATTCATCATTCAAAAGTCGGGGTGGGTTTGACAAGGGCTATTGTATGACTTAGTGCATCCAAAGTGTTGATATATAAACATATATAGTTTAGATGCGTCGCAGCAACATATGCCGCAGCGAATCAATCAAAGAGGCCTTCAAACCTTGAAATAAAATCATTAATAAAAACATATACTTAATACTAAAGCTTATAACTATAAGCTTTAGGTAAATTTGAAAAAGGGGTATATCAGGTATCCAAGGATTGATTCTTCCGTAGTTTCAATGACTTAGCTTGACTATTCGTTCGTACATTTTAAAGTATATCTGTATTTCACAACGTTTTCTACTGTGATTAACAACACTAATATTGTGAAATACAACGGTCCAGCGGAGGTCGAAATGGAAATGGAATCCCAGACCCTGAATGCAGGGTTGGATGACGGCTTTGAAAATCATCTTTTAAACGAGAGCTTTCAAGAAGGGGAGGAGACTCCCCGTTCAAAGACATCTTTAAGGATGCATTATGAGGCCCAGGTTGCGGTTATTCGCCGTCAGACCGGGGATTTAGAGTCTGTTCGTTTGGGTTTAGGTCTTTCGCAAAGAAAAATGGCCCAACTTTTAATGGTTGATCCATCGGCTTGGACTCGCTGGGTGAAACAAGGAGATGAAGCTCCGCCCCATATTTGGCGTGCTCTTCAATGGTTTTCGGCTTTGCAGGAAAAAATCCCGGGTTTGACTCCTCATTATTTCATCAATCAAAGCCCTCAGGTTTTGCACCAAAAAGCTCTTCAAGAGTTAGATCATGAGCGCACAGAGCGCCAGCAGGAAAATCGCATTTTGCAGCAAAAATTAGAGACCCTTTCTGAGGATCGCGCGGAACTTCAAAAAGGCCTGCAAGACGAGATCTTTAAGCTTAAAAAAGACCTGAATTTTCATAAGAAGATGAGTATAGTCATCCTTTCATTAAGTATTGTCTGGGCCGCGGTGCTCTTAGTTTGGAAATTTGCATGATAAAACACGACGTCGTTCGACTTTTAGCTACTCAAAAAATTGCAGCCGCCATCGCTAAAATGGGTCAGTCTTTAACTGAAGATGAAATTTATAAAGCTCTTGTTGAGCCACCAAACTCTGAAATGGGTGATCTGGCTTTTGGCTGTTTTACCCTAGCTAAAGCTCTTAAAAAAGGCCCACCGCAAATCTCTGCAGAAATCGCGCAAAATATTTTAACTGATGGTCACTTGACCAAGGCGCAAGCTGCCGGTCCTTATTTAAATCTTACTTTTTCTCCGCAAGCCTTGGGTGAGCAAGTTGTAGAGCCTATTTTGAATGGATCCTTCTTTAAGAAACAGATTCTTGAAAAGTCACCAAAAACGATGATCGAGTATTCTCAGCCGAATACACATAAAGAACTCCATGTGGGTCACATGCGTAATATTTGTTTGGGCGATGCCTTGGTGCGAATGCTTCGTTACTCTGGCCGAGAGATCATTTCTTCAACTTTCCCTGGAGACATGGGGACCCACGTTGCAAAGTGTTTGTGGTATATGAAAAAGCACAATCATGAGCCTGTTCCTGCTGTGGAAAAGGGTGAATGGTTGGGGCGTATGTATTCTAAAGCGAATTTGCTATTAGAAGATCAAGTTGGAACTCCCCAAGAAGAAATCAACCGTGCGGAATTGACGGAAATTTTGAAACAGCTCGAGTCTGAAGAAGGTCCTTATTATGATCTCTGGAAGGAGACTCGCGAGTGGTCCATCGCTTTGATGAAGAGCGTTTATAAATGGGCCAATGTGGCGTTTGACGAGTGGTATTTTGAATCCGAAATGGATCGTCCTTCCACAGCATGGGTGAAAGAACTTTTTACTGAAGGCAAGCTTGAAAAGTCAAACGGCGCCATCGGTGTAAATCTTGAAGCTGAAAATCTCGGCTTCTGTATGCTCTTAAAGAGTGATGGAACTGGTCTTTATGCGACCAAGGATTTGTTTTTAGCGAAACATAAATTTGAAGGCAGACAGATTGAGAAATCTATTTATGTCGTTGATATGCGCCAAGCTTTGCACTTCAAACAAGTCTTCCGCGTGCTTGAGATGCTGGGATTTGAACAGGCTAAAAACTGTTTCCACCTTCAATACAACTATGTGGAACTTCCAGATGGGGCAATGAGTTCTCGTAAGGGGAATATCATTCCTTTGAATTCTTTGGTTCACAGCATGGAAGGCCATGTGAAGGCGACTTATTTAAGTCGTTACGAAAATGAGTGGTCAAAAGAGGAAATTGAAACCGTTGCGGCGCAAGTTGCAAAAGGTGCTATTTTCTATGGCATGCTTCGCATGGATACGAATAAAAAAATCGTCTTTGACATGAACGAGTGGCTTAAGTTGGATGGCGAGTCTGGGCCTTTTGTTCAGTACTCTCATGCGCGTATTGCAAGCTTGGGCAGAAAATTCCCTCGCAAAGCGAATGAAAAAGTCGACTGGAGCATGTTAACTCATGCAAGCGAAAGACAATTGATGCAGACGATGTTTGGTTTTAATACTTCGGTGGCACTAGCATCTGAAAACTTCAAGCCTGCGGCAATTTGTACTTATCTCTATGAGTTAGCTAAGAAATTTAATGTCTTCTATCATGAGTGTCCTATCGGTATGGAAAAAGATGAAGCGACTCGTGAAGCTCGACTTGCTTTGGCTGCGGCAGTTGGAGCCACTTTAAAGCAAGGCATGTCTGTTCTTGGTATGCCGGCTCCAGAGAAAATGTAATCATCCTGCCTGATATCTAATCTGATTTCGAATCGGGGCGGCTAATCTTATAGCCGCTTAATGAAAACTCCGGCGCGAGCCGGAGTGCATCAATTTCGCTAGGCGTAAGTGCTAGTCTTTTTACTCAATTCATCCCATGATCGCCTTCGCAAATGTAATTCGGTTTCAATAATCAAGGTTGGGTCTTATTTCGGCCCAATCTATGAAGCGCTCTTAATAGAGCCTGAGAAGGAGTCCACTTTGGGAACTTTTGAAGTCATCTCTAAGCATGGTGATCACGAACAAGTCGTATTCTGTAACGATCCAAACGTTGGTTTGAAGGCGATCATCGCGATCCACAATACCGCACTAGGACCTGCTCTTGGTGGGACTCGTATGTGGAATTATAAAAACGAAGATGAGGCTTTGGTCGACGTTCTTCGTCTTTCTAAGGGCATGACTTACAAAGCGGCAGCTTCAGGTTTGAACTTGGGGGGCGGTAAAGCTGTTATCATCGGCGATCCAAAATCTCAAAAATCAGAAGGTCTTTTCAGAGCTTTCGGTCAGTTCGTAAACTCTTTGAATGGTAAATACATCACTGCTGAAGACGTTGGAACAAACGTTCAAGACATGGAGCATATCTACATGGAGACTCCTTGGGTGACTGGTATCCCTAAGGACTTTGGTGGATCAGGCGATCCATCTCCATACACTGCGCATGGTGTTTTGATGGGTATTAAAGCTTCTGCGAAAGAAAAATTCGGAACAGACTCTTTGAAAGGCATGAGAATCGCTATTCAAGGTCTTGGTAACGTGGGTTCAAACTTGGCGAAATACCTTCAAGCTGAAGGCGCTGAGATGACAGTGGCTGATATCGACATGGCTCGTACTAAAAAGATCGCAGAAACTTACGGCGCAAAAGCAGTGAGCTCTGAAGAGATTCTTTTCACTGAGTGCGACATCTTGGCTCCTTGCGCATTGGGTGCCATTGTTAATGATCAAACAATCACTAAGCTTAAAGCTAAAGTTATCGCTGGTGGCGCTAATAACGTGCTTGCAGAGGCTCGTCACGGAGATCAATTGCGTGAATTGGGCATCTTGTACGCACCAGATTATGTTATCAATGCTGGTGGCTTGATGAACGTATTCGTAGAGCTTGAAGGTTATTCTCCAGACCGTGCGTTTGAAAAAACGAAACGCGTTTATGACAATATCCTTAAAGTTTACGAGATTGCTAAACGTGACAATATCGGAACTCACACTGCAGCAGATCGTTTGGCTGAAGAGCGTATCAATACAATTGGTCGTTTGAAACAACGCCATCCAGGTAAATCTTCTCGCTCTTTCACAACATTGAAAGAAGTTTACAACCGTTAATTCCCATATCCGCCTTAGGGTGGAAGGTGAATAAAAAGGCTCGTATCGCGAAGGCGGTCACGAGCCTTTCTTTTTTGATAGACTGTGCATTCATCACTCGCTGCGTAACGATCTTTTCTTGGGGGTGGCTTTACTTGACTAAGGTCCTTCATCTACTGAACAATTATTCCTTTTAGGATCTCACCGTGGTGACTCTTTTTGAGGGCATTGGGGTGTGGATTTAAATAACAGCGAGGAATTATCTTGAGCACAAAAATCTCTAAAGACGCTTTGAAATCACCGGACCAAGTTACAAAAACTTTGCGTGAAGGTTTTGTATGGACAACGACACACTCTAAAATCGTTATCTCTTTGACTGCGGCATTTATCGTGATTGGTGGCGGTATTTCTATCGCTGGATATTTCTCTGATAAAAAAGAAGTAGCGTCTCAAGAGAAATACTTTTCAGTTGAAAAAGTTTATAACGAAAAACGCCGTGGTTTTGAAGAAGCTGCTCGTGCAGAGCTGACTGCTTCTCAAGCTAAAGACAAAAAGAATACTCCGGCCTTTGATCCTTCTAAAAAAGCTTCTGGTGATTTGCAAAAAGATTATGGAACTGTGATTCCTGGTTTTGAAGCGTTGATCAATGAAGCGCCAAGCACGACAGCAGCAAGAATGGCCGCTTTGAACTTGAGCAATATCTATATGGACTACAAAAAGACTGACGATGCTCTTGCGACTTTGCAAAAGGTTGAAAAAGCTTTGAATAAATCTGAAGCAACCAGCGCTTTGGTTTACATGCAAATGGGCAATGCCTTTGCTGATAAAAACGACTGCAAATCTGCAGTAGATACATGGCAAAAAATTGTTTCTGCTAAGAACTTCCAATTCGCGCATGATGAAGCGAAACTTCGCATGGGTCTTTGCTATGAGTCTTTGAATGATTCTGCAAAAGCTGAGCAGCTTTACACTGAAGTTGCTAAAAAAGAGAACTCTGAGCAGCCCACAGATGTTGCCGCTGTTCGTGAGGCTTCGAAATATCTTCGTCTTTTGAAGGCGAAGAAGAGCCTTTAATTTTAGTTTTTAGTTAGCTTCGCAGAAGAAGGAACGAATGAAGATTCAAACTCTCTGGTCAACAGCCCTGGTTTCCGCTTTCTTGAGTTTTTCATTGATGGGATGCTCTACTTTAAACTCGACCATGAGCAATCTTGGTGAGAACTGGAGTTCTCGCAATAATAAAAGAACCTTTGAAGTGAAGACCGCCTGGGTTCGCTCTACAACAGAGGGTGAAAATTTAGGCTTCCGTAAAATCAATCGCATGACGCCACTTTTGGTGGGAGAGTTGGTTATTCAAGGTAATGGCATTGATGGTATTGCGGCTTTTGATCGCAACACTGGTGATTTAAAATGGCGCTTGCCGGTGGTTAATGGTGTGGAGCCAAGCGCCGCCTTGATCCGCGATCGTTTGTTCTTTGGAGCGAGCGATGGCAATTTCTATTCAGTCGAAGCCAGCACGGGTCGCGTTCAGTGGACTTTCCCGACTAAGATCGAAAATCTTTCTGAGCCTTTGTTGGATGAGGGGGTGGTTTACTTCCTTTCCGGCAGCAACGTCTTTTATGCTTTGGATGCGGCAACGGGAAAACAACTTTGGTTGTATTCTCGTCAGGATACTTCGCAGTTCTCAATCCGTGGTGGCAGCAAAGCGGCTCTTCGTAACGGTGTTCTTTACGTAGGTTTCTCTGATGGCTCTTTGGTTGCTTTGAATGCTAAATCAGGCAACGTGGTCTGGGAAATTCAATTGAATCGTAACAAACGTTTCCGTGATATCGATGCGACGCCGGTTATTGATGGCGATCAGATTTATATCGCTGGCTATGACGACAAGCTTTATTGTGTTTCGGCAGAAAAAGGCGAGATCTTGTGGAGAATTGATGGCGGCGGATACAGCGGTGTCAGTATTTCCGGCGACAGACTTTACTATCCAACAACAAATGGCGAAGTTTTGGCTTTGAAGAAAGAAAACGGTGAAAAACTGTGGTCTTACAAGCTTAAAGAGGGCATTCCAACTCAGGTGAAGATCTTCAAGGGGATTTTGGCCTTTGGTGAATCCCAAGGAAAGCTTCAATTCCTCGATGTAAATACAGGAAAAGCTTTGGGAGATATGGAGCCAGGTCGTGGCATTCTTTCTTCTCCCCAAGTGGATGAAAAGAACAACCGTTTGTATTTCATTTCTGGCGAGGCAAATCTTTACGCAATTGATGCCGGCTGGGTGAAAAAAGCTTACTTTCAGGAGTAGATCATGAAAATTATACTTGTATTGCTTTCGATGGGATTTGTTTTAGGTGCTTGTTCTCACGCAAACTGTGGGGCTCAAAAACCTAAAGATCAATCAGCATTGGCGGCATCTGCGACAGGAGCTACTGTGGGAAGTGGATCTTCAACAGATAAAGTAAAGGTCTATAAAGCCGACGGATCCCTTCAGTGTGGTCAGGGTAAAAAAATTGATCTTTATGAAATGCAAAAAGGTCTCGGAACTATCAAAGTATATTCTAGCGAAAACAAGAATGACGGCATGATGCGCATTCAGCTTTGCGGAACGCCAACGGGAAACAGCAATGTTTACGAGATTGATCGCAAAGATCTTGAAGCTGCCTTGAAGCTTGGTTTCAAAGAATGGACTGCTGAATAATTTCGAAGGGAATTCATGTCTCTTTCTGAGACGTCCTCCCTGTTAACAGCAGGGTAACAATTTGCGTATACGGCGTTTTCTCAGAATGAGAAAGTTCGTGTTTTTAACCACTTAGATCTGGTTCTTAATTTTGCATGGTAAGCAGATGAGGTGTTTGCTATGCGTAAGATCTATACTCTGTTGATTGCCTTTTTGATTGCTACTGGTGGGGGAGGCATCCCCTATGCCCACGCTGAATTAACAGCGGAGCATAAACATCAACTTACTAAGTTGAACTACATGTTGTCAGTGGACCGCCTGGACTTCTATTCAGATGGTTTGGCTGATTACTTGATGGAGCACAATCAAAAGAAAGTCGCAGAAGCTATTCGCCAAATCAGGCCTGAAGAATACGCAGCTCAGAACTTTTCAGTTCAAGACCTCAATAATACAGAGAAATGGAATGAGCTTGTTCTTTCCATGTTACATAAGAAATTCCCTGAATTTAAGAATCTTACCTTAAAAGATATCGAGTGGAATTATAACTTCTTCCGAAAAAAACTTATGGAAGGCTTCAAGGCAGATGAAATCGTCCTGAAAAAAGAAGCTTCGATTTCAGATGTGAATGCGCACGAAGTTTCCTATGCAAAGCGCTCTATTCCGAATGTGGATGGCAAGGCGATCCTGCTAGACTCTGAAAGATATATTTCTGAAAAAACGACTCGCGCACTTTTCTGGGACGCTGCTGTTACTGGCAAAAGCATTGAGTTCCATATGGGTACTGAGCGTGACTTCCGTCAAAGAATCTCACAGGAAGATCGTGAGGTTATTGCTGAGGTTAAAACTCGCGCAGCCAACTACAATAAAATGTACTTGGTGTTCGATGCTCGCACGAAAGAGTATTCTTATGCCATCACTCGTATTTCCGGCGATGATCGCGTGAAGCATTTGATTGCACAATTAAGAATCCTTAAATACGACTCTAAAGTTCCGTTAAAGAACGATTTCGTTCGTGTCTATGGTAACGCCAATCAGGTTCACCGCGATCAAGAGGCACGCCTTTTAGGCTTGTTTAAAACTTTGCCTAAGGCAGATGTCGTTGTTATCGGTCAGAAGTCGGCGATTTCAAATGTTATCGCCATGGCTGGGATGATGGCGCAAATGCAGCCAGATCTCAAAGCAGATGTTCCGGCGGATAAATCTCCAGCTTCTAAACTTGCGCAAGCCGTGAAAGATTCTGGTTCTTATTTCTCTGTGACATCAAAAAATTCGGTTGTAAAAACTGAATTTGAAAAAGTAACGGATCCTTTGGTTGGTAATTACGAGGTTTATACTTCAGAACAACCAAGCCACGACCTTTCAGACATTCTTCTTGAAACTAAAGAAGGCAAAATTGTCCGTTGGAGATTTATTTCAAACATGTGGGGAGATGAAGTCGTCCCGGTAGCTCGTGCGCTTCGCAATTCAGGTCATGAGAAAGTGATCTATATTGGAACAGCGGGTGGTCTGGTAGATAAAGGCCTTAAGGTCGGGGACGTTGTAGCTCCATCTAAAACATACACTCAAGCAGGTAAATTGCTGGATCTTGAAGCTCCGTCCTATGGAAAAGACTTCGTTAAAACAGGTCTGACATTGGGACAAGTAACTTCACCATTTGATGAAACCAAAACTTGGTTCAAAAAGTGGAGCGATAAAATTGACTTAGTTGAGCTTGAGACAGGTTATTTAAAAGAAAACCTCGGCGCACGCGTTAGCTTTCAACCTTATTTGTTGGTTTCAGACGTTGTTGGATCAGAGCATGAGTCCTTGGCTGTGGCTGCGGCTGACTCTGGTAAGAGAAAAAACGGTCAATTGAAACTTCTCGAAAGTCTTTTTATTCAAAACGGAATCAAGGCTCCGGTTGGCAATATGGACATGATCTCTGCAGATCTTGCCGTGCAAAGAATGTATCATAAAATTGACGCTCTAAGACCTTCTCGTGATGTGACTTCGAAAGCTCAATTGACTCAATTGGCTCTTCGTAAAGGTTTGTCTACAGATGCTGAACTTGAAGCTTTAATTAAGGCCGAGCCGGTTTTTGATCGTCAGCTTTTGATGGATAAGCTTGAGAAGTTCTCTGGCGCGACGGATTTACTTGCTAAAAAGTTTTCGCAAGTGAACTTTGCAATCGTTGGTTCTGATGAGTTTATGAACGGAACTTGGAATGCAAAGAAGCCATTGGCTTTGACATTGATGATCAGTCATATGAGCGCAGAACAAGCGAAATCAGTTTATGCAAAAGAACTTGCGCAAATCCAAACAACAATGGGTAAGGATTTGCAAATTGAAATCATGACTTTTGATGCCGAGAAAGTTCGCGGAGCTATCCAGTTTAATTCAAACAGCAAACGCGTTTTAGCGGATCATTATGAAAACAAGATTTTGAAAAAATTTGGATTAACTAAAGAAATTGATAAAAACGGCGGCGTGCGCTTCCGTGAAATCACTGAGACTTCTGGAGGCATGAGATGCGAAGCCGTACTTTTGTAAAAAGAACTGTTCCTTGTTTGGCAGTGGTTCTAGCTGTGACTATGCAAGGCAACGTCGCCCATGCTGGTTTATTTGATGCTGCCAAGGCGATGGCTTCAGCACTTCTAAATAAACATATCATTCCGCCGAGTGCTTCGTTAGGTAAGTCGATGTCTCAGACTACGACGGCACAAGCGTCTACCGCGACAACGCATGCGAATCCTGTTCATGCAGGGGCTGCTCCTGATGTAAAAGCTCAGGCTGCAGCGACGGCAGCGGTTGCCCATACGGCGACTGCGAATGCAGATGCCACTGTCGTTGTTGCTAAAGATCAGACTTCGATTGAGGAATCAACTTGGAAAGCCCTTCAGACTTTACAAAATAAGATCAATACTTCTGCGATGAATGCCTCATCTGCGACTGACGACATTGGGAAGCTTCGTGGTGCGGCTCAAGTTCGTATTGAACGTGTGTCCCAAGTTAACAATGACAATCACTCACGCCTTTCTTCTCAATATACGGATAAAGAATTGGTTTTCACATTGAGTGTTGACGATACTGCTTTGAAAAATCCAGAACTTCTTATTAAAGATGTTTCGATGATAATGGCTCTCACTCATACAATAAGTATGGGATATTCTGGATCAAACCCAGCCCAAACCACAGGTGTTGCCAAAGCTATTGAGTCACCGCACTCTTGGACTGAAGGATATTTGAATGCAGCAGAAGGAAGTATCATTTCTCAAGCACGTTTGAAAAATATCGAAGCGGTTGTTATGGACTCAAATGTTCCTCCACAGGCTATCAATGCTTTGAAAAATGGAAATGCGGAAGCACTTGGAAAAGCGACAGAGCAGATTTTAAAAGATTTAACTTCGCTTCGTCAGCAAGCCGCAGAGCTAGATGCTAAAGCAACAAAGTTCGCACGTCAGCAGCAAAAAGATCTAGATAAGTGGAGATCTGAAACTGGCACTCTTGATAAGTATGAGGCGATGAATTTGAAGTTGAATGATCTTATGCTGAAGAATGATCGCAAAGGCGTACGCGATATGCTTGAAGCCTATTTGCCTTGGCAAATCATGGAGCCAACAGAATACAAAGCCTGGAAGACTTGGCTCGACGCCATTGAGCATCCGAACTTATCAAAGACAACAGTGGCTTTCCGTGGTCTTGACTATAAGACAGATAAGATTCAAAGAATGGAAATTAGCAAAGGTGGAGAAGAAAAATTCGCATTTATGTCGACGGTATTAACTAAAAATCAAGGCAGTTACACTCGTCGCTTGCGTTCTTTGTCTACGAATCGGGAAAAGAATGGTGATGAAGGTCAGAAGGCATTTGAAGGTCAACCGTTGGCAATCAAAATCACTGATCAAATGACAGCCCATGCTCGCAATCCGATAGCTTCAAGCTTCTTGTCATTCACATACAATCCTTTCATAGCGAGAGGATTCATCGGTGGGGACGTCACAAAAACAATTAAAGGGGAGCAAGTGAAGGTCGCAAATGGAGGTCTTCTTGCGGTTCGCGTTGACTCTCGTCGCATGGTTCCGAATGTGGTCTCAATGTATGCAAGGGAAATTGAACTACTGGCTCCACTCATAATTTTCCCGGATGAAGTCGTCGCTTATCACGAAGGTGATTTTAGAGAGATCAAAGACGGAAAAGATAGCCACACTCGAATGAAAGAATTTATTGCTAAGGTCAGTGCCGCAACAGGAACTGATTTCTCTGGCTGGAGTCAATGGGAAAGCTCTGCTCCCTTTAAGGAGCGCTTCAAAAAAGATGGTTTGAAATTCCTTAAAGATCTTTCAGAACAAGCGGTGAATGCGCCATTCTGTTCGAAAATTTTCTAAGGGTTGTTAGAATGTTTAGTTTACTAAGTTGTATGATGCAGCTTAGTAAACTAAATGAATCGTTATGATTCCCATGTGAAACTTCTGCTTCTTTGTTGAAAGAATACCATACAGAGTATTGTGAAATGTTAAATCCAAAATAGTTAGATGCCGTGTCAAAATATGTATTTCGGAGGCCTTAAGTGTGGACTCCTATGGCGGCCTAATATATTTCTAAGAAATGCTCTTTAACTCATATATATTCCTTTTTGCGTTTTTGCCGGTGGTTCTGTCTGGCTATTACCTCATTCGCAAAAAATTGCTTCAACAGTGGTTTTTACTTATTTCGAGCGTAGTCTTTTACTGTTATTGGAGCACAACCTACGTATTCCTATTATTCTTTACGGTTATCTTAGATTTCTACATCGCAAAGGCTATTTACAATTCCAAGACCCACGGCAAAAGAAAAGCCCTGCTGTTGACCTCGGTGATCGCCAATCTTTCCATTTTAGGCTTCTTTAAGTACTACAATTTCTTTGCTGACTCTGCGAACGGTCTAGTTCATTTATTCGGAGGAGGGGAGACGGCGCTCCCCGTTCTTAACTTGCTTCTGCCGATCGGGATTTCTTTCTACACATTTCAATCCATGTGTTATGTGATCGACGTTTATCGCAAGACCTCTGATGCCCACGCAAACTTACTGTCTTTTGCTGGATACGTGACTTTGTTTCCGCATCAAATTTCGGGACCGTTGGTTCGGCATAATAAAATTGTTCCGCAACTTGAGGCTGAATCAACCTATGTGTTTCAACCTGATAACTTTTGGCGTGGTTGTTATTTTTTTATCTTTGGTCTGGCGAAGAAAATGATGATTGCGGATCTTATTGCTGCCGCTGTAGATCCACTAGTTCATAACATGCCGAATGCCTCCAATCTTGAAGCTCTGTTAGCGATGATTGGATATACATTTCAATTGTACTTCGACTTCAGTGGTTATTCCGATATGGCTGTGGGGTTGGGATTGATGATGAATATTCAATTCCCCCAAAACTTTAATTCCCCATATAAATCTCTTTCCATCACAGAGTTTTGGCAACGCTGGCATATAAGCTTGTCAGCTTGGCTCAGGGACTATCTTTACATTTCATTGGGTGGAAATCGCGAGGGGAAGATCAAGACCTATAGAAATCTTCTTCTAACTATGGCCATCGGTGGTTTATGGCATGGAGCTAATTGGACCTATGTGGTTTGGGGATTGTTTCATGGTGGACTTCTTGCCATTGAAAGATTCTTTAAGGATCGCGAGTGGAATATCATTCGCAGTAGATATATTAGCGGTGTTCTAACTTTTATTTTGATTAATATTGGTTGGGTGTTTTTTAGATCGCCGAATTTCCATATTGCAGGAATCTGGCTGAAAAAGGCTTTCTTATTGAACTCAGACAGAACATGGACTTTGTACCATATAGCATTGAAACATAAGGATAGATTCTTTATAGCGTTAGGAATCGCCATTTTGGCAGGTTTCCTGTGTAAGAATACTTGGCAATTTAAGTTCAAACCAAGCTTACGAAATGCACTTATCTTGGCTTTCATGTTTGTGATTTGCTTAACATACATGGGCGAAGAATCGCCGTTTTTATATTTCCAATTTTAGGAGCTTAGAATTATGAAGTTGGCAAAAACACTCCTAATTATGGCATTTGCGGTTGTTTTGTTTGCGGGTTTAATCGCAGGATTTAACTATACCGTGGATCCGCTTTGTTATTATTGCTCTAAAATTGATGTCGATAAGTCCACTGTGAATCGTTATTATCAAGTGGCGCAGATGATGGTTAGCCATCCTGATACAGAACAAATCTTACTAGGATCATCTCGTGGTGAAACGACCTCGGCCGTGTGGATTCAAAATGTTTCCGGTTTAAAGACATTAAATCTATCTGCTGCCGGCGCCGAAGTTATCACCAAAAAAGCCTTCCTAAATCTTGCTTTAGAAAAGACCAAAGTGAAAAAGGTCATCTGGTATGCAGATTATTTTGAATTAATCACTTCAAACGCTGACAACAAGATCAAGAACACCAAAGCCCTTAGAAAATACGCTGCAGATATGCTTCCTGAAGAGGGTTTTTTAGTGAAACTCCATGAGCTTCAGCAATTGATTGATCACAATACGACAGAAGCCTCTTTTGCGGCCCTCAAGCGCTCACCCGCCTCAAGTCTGGGGCAAGGTGAGGGTAGTCAGATCGATTATTCTACCTGCAATAGCGTCGATTTTAAGGGTAAAGAAACACCTGAATCTTTAAAGAACGAAATCGAATTGTTATATCAATCCTATGTGAATGGCTCCATCAAACCACCACAAAATCCCCAAGCTTTGAATCAGTTCGAAATAACAATTAAAGATCTTAAAGCACGGAATATTTCAGTTCTGATTGTGATTCCGCCATATCATCCGGTGTTTATGAAGCGACTTAAAGTCGAATATCCTGGTATTTACGAAGCTCACATCAAATGGATTCAACAAATTGAGAGCCTTCAAGGACCAGGGATCGAAATTAAGAATTACTTTGCGGGAATCCCTGAAGATAATGGATCACCAAGCTATTGGAATGATGGGGTTCATTTTACCTGCAAAGGTGTGATTCAAATGCTTCGGAAGACTCTTTCAACGGGAGTTTAAGCATCTCAAAAAGGCGCAAATAAAGGCCTGAAAACTAGCATATTCAAGCCTATTCTAGAAACACCATATATCCATCGTTACATAATATAACTTATCAGAAGTATTTATATGCGTCTTTCCAGATGTAATCTTTGAACGATTATGCCTCCTCCTTAAGTTTATACGATTGATCTTTTAAATCCAGGCGCATAAAAGAAAAAGTCCCCGAAAATCTTTCGAGGCCCGACTACCCTGCCTCTTGCCGCTGTTCAATAACCCCTCCTAAAAATAAAAAAGAGACAATTCCTGGCACAGCCCCTGTCTCATTGTATAACAATTATTGCCTCTTCACCGCGTTCCCGCCCTCAGTTCAAAATAAAGCATTATTTAACCCGAATCTTAAGGGTACGGGCCTTGCTTCACACCTGTTAACAAAAAAGTGGTGGTCTATGAAGAAGTACGTTTTGCTGACACTATTACTCGTTCAAGCGGCTCAAGCTCAAGAGGGAGGTTTATCCTCTGCTTATTCCTTTGGGGGCGCTTGTTCCTCTCAAGGGGCTTGGACTCAGACTGCTTTATCGGCAACGCAAAACCTGCGCAAGGTCACTCTACAGTTAAAAGATGATGCGAATTGCAAGGCTCTGGGGAATTCTGTTCAAGCTTCTTTGCAAAATCTTGAATCAGCGGTCAAATCCGCATCTGATACTCCATCCAGAGTCTCTCGTCTTTCACAATTGCCACAGGAAATCAGCGCCCTTCGAGGTTTTGTTAACAGCGCTCCAGATATGAAACAGCAAGTTTTGAAGATCATGATGGATAAGTCCATTGAAAGCGCGACTCTTTCTGCGCAAGTTGATCAAGGTGCAAGCTTGATGGCCAACGGAGTTTTAGACTTCGGAGCTCGCTTACAACGTAGCACTCAAACTGGCTTAGCGATGCTAAATCAAGTCGTCGATTCCATTCCGCAATTGAATCAATGCTTAACTGGCGATGGCCAACAAGCACTAGGTTCTTTCATTAGCACAGCTGTGCAGGTGGCGTCTTCGTTTGCCTCTTCAGGACAAGACATGACCGGAAGTCAGTTGGCTATGACCGTTTCTAAGATATCCACTTTAGTGCGTGAAAAGAAATACGCAAAAGTCTTACGCAAATTGAATCAGCAAGAATTCATGTCTTCAATGGCTTGCCTGATGGAAGTAACGAGTGAATCTTACTGTCAAGCGCGCGATGGCATGAGACTTTTCCAGAAGGGCATGAGCGATCTGCAGTTCCGCCAAAATGAAAAGATGGAAATGACTTCCAACAATCCGTTCGTAGGCTATTATGTTTTAAATACTCACGTACCGAACATCACGAAATGGTTACAAAAAATCCAAATTGGTGTGGATCCGAAACTTCCAACGGATGCGACATTTCAGAATAAAATTCAGCAAGAAGTTACTGATTTCTACAAAGGTGTAAAAACCCTTCTTGGCGATTATAATTCGACTTTGCTAACAATTAAATCACTTCCTAATGTTGAAGCCAGACAGAATGCCGTTCTTAAACTCTTGTTTAAGATGACAGAGTCCATGGCCGGTGGTGGTGGCAGCGAATATTCTCAAGGTGATAAAACAAACTTCTTCACGATGAGTAAGAACGCAATGAGAATTCCATTTGACCTTGTTGGCATTAGCGTTCCTGACCAAGTTTCGGGAAAAGTTATGCCGAAGATGTCTTATGATGAATGGTTCCAAGCAAATATGGCGGATCTTCCAGCTTTCAAAGATCCAACTGCTTTGGCAGAAACCATCGGCAATAACATGCAAGCGATCATTCGCGGTGCAAATATTTCTGCCATTGAATACTTTAATAAGTGGTACATCGTAGATAAAGCAGCCCTGGTGAACGAGTCCACAATTGATATTAACTATACTGTTCAAGACAGCTTGAAAGCGATCAATCAGTATTTAGAGTCTGAAAAAACTCGCATCGAAAAATACAATGGCAATCCTATGGTCATTCCAACCATCGTAGATACACAAATTAGAATCAAAGCGATCTTAAAAGCTTATACTGGACTTGAGGAGCTTGGTAAGAAGGCTTTGGCTAATAAAGCGAGTTTGAATCAAACTGCCGCAGAGGTGCAAGCCACTGCTGATGCTTACGAAAAACTTGTGACCACGGTCTATGAGCAGTTCAACGTTATGCAGTCTCGCTCTGGTTTCCTTGCAAATCGCATGGTGAACTTCGTCTATGAAGACTATATTCTTTTAGTCAAAAACAAGGTCGATTTCACGCCCTATCAGCAAGATCTTTACGCTTCGACAGGTATGGCTGCGATGGATAAAATGCTGCAAATGTACAACGGCAATCCAGCAAATGTTCAGACAGATCTCAACATGGCCCTTCGAATTAACAAGGGCAATATTGAAGCCCTTGAGGAACTTTTGAAGGATAATGTTGTTCATGTCGTCGCGGAACTGCAATCTGTAGAGCACGGCGGAAAAGGCACGGATACTTGGAACTCTCTAAAACGTCTTCTCAGTGATCAAAGAACTGAAATGGAGCAGAATGCGAAATGGTATGACTCGACGAAGTGGAAATATGGAATCACCAGCTGGGCTTGGACCGCGCCTCGAAGTTTCATTTATTGGTTGAAACACTCCGACCGTTACCCACTTACTTCTTCTGGGGACGTGGCGGCGGGACCGCAAAGTGAGTTTGAAGATGCTGCAGCTGTGAAAGCTCAACTATGCGTGCAAGCTTTGGCCTTTATCGACCAGACACCATTCCGTAGCCTTTGTCAGGGAGTCATTTTGAAAAGCCCTCTTGGTAACGGAATAAAGGGTATGGATGTTTCTTATGATCAGATCTTAACAGCACATTTGACAGACAAAAATGTTTCTACTCAAATGAGAAGTTCACTGAATCACTCAGAAAGAATCTGTGCCTTCAGAGATTATAATATTCGCAACATGGCAAGATTCATGTCTTTGAATAAAGCCCCGCAAAATTAAATTCTAGGTTCAAGGTGGAAGTCCGCTAAGGCTCCACCTACTGGATTTTATTCTGATGTCTATTTAATAATTTTCTGAAGCTCAGAAAGATGTTTGATTTCGTATTTGGGCGCGATTTCGAGCTCGTGCTTCATTTGACTTGGATTGAACCAGCAACTATCTAAACTGAAATTATGGGCGCCCAGGACATCGGTCTCCATGCGGTCACCAATAACCAAAGATGATTCTTTTGAAAATTTCTTAGCCATCTTCGCGCTGTACTCAAAGAATCTAATGTCAGGTTTTGCATATCCGCATTCCTCTGACACGCTCACAAAACTAATATATGGAGCAATCTTTGAATTCTTAATTCTTTCTGTTTGCACGTGATGAATTCCATTGGTCACGATGCCAATTTCACCATGCCCAACAAGCCACTCACAAATTTCAACGGCATAGTCCATTAGGACCACGGTTTCTGGAAGTGTCTCTAGATAGCGAATGCTTGCTAACTCTGGATCTATATCAATTTTATTTGCTTGAAATGTCTTACGGAAGCGCTCCACCTTGAGATGCTCTTTAGTGGTTTGGGCCTGCTCGAAAAGCTTCCAAAGGGCCCGATTTTCAACCTGATACCTCTCATAAAGGCCCTCTATCCCCGTCTTCACACCTAGACTTTGCAAGGTAGAGAAGAATGAAAGTCGTTCAGACTCTTTAAAATCTAATAAGGTGTCATCAAGATCGAAGAGAAATAGATCGTAAGCCATGAAATTTTAATACCATAGGCATGGGCCATTTTAAATAGTAATAAATAACTCCTATTCAATAACGGCCATCTCCGCTATGAAGAACTTAAATCTGAGGTTTTGAATGAAATTATTGGTTCTTTTGGCAGTTCTTGTTTTTTCGAGTCTTTCCATGGCCAGCGTTCGCCGTGAGTTCTTCGTCAGAAATGGAAGTCTGCTTTTGACCTTGGATATCCCTAACAATCCTCGTGGAGACCATCTCCCCATAATTGTGCAAATTACCGATCCAGCTACTCATCAGCTTGTTGAAATTTTCAATACCTCTGTAGAAGTTATTTACTGGATGCCGGGCGATAAAAATATTCAAAGCACCGACGACATGGACCGCTGTGATGAGCAAGTTGCGGGTCGTTACTGTTCACAATTAAAATTTTTTAGTCCTGGAGTATGGAATATCAATGTGAACTACAAAGAGTTTCGCGGTGACAAAGAGTCTCAAACGTTTATGTTTGAAGTGAAATAGTTTACTGAGCTCCCCACTACCTGCGGCCTAATTGGATTTCATCTTGTAAGGAAAACTGCATATCTCAGAGATCTATTTGTCGGTGTCGAACCCCAGATGGAATTGTCTATAACCCATTCGGGAATCAATCGTTCTTAGTTTTTAATTGAGGGCGCAGGAAGAAATTCAACTCCCCGACCTTTTATAACATCCTGAAGAGATGCTATTAATTTTTTTATCTTTAAAAGCGTGTCAGCATCTGTGATCTCGGCCTTGTCATTCACTTTAGCCTTCACCCCAGAAACAACCAACTGAGCGTCTGACGTAATCTTTGATTCAATGATTAACAAGGTCCCAAGTAAAGACGTATGTGCTTTTTCGCCTGATGTTCCAGCGGTGATTAAAGCCACTGGCTTTTGCGAAAACTCCATGGATGAAACCGTCCAATCAATGGCATTCTTTAAGGTTCCAGGAACCCCAATGGCATATTCTGGAGTGCAGATTAGAATTCCATCTGCGTCTTTGAGTTGTTTACGAAATTCAATGACCTGTTGAGGAGGATTTTCATTATCCAAATCGGGATTGAAATGCGGAATATCTGCAAGGCTCAAAAAAATGTCTACATTCCAAAAATCTGTGGTGAGCTTCGCAATTGCATTGATTAAGTTCAAGTTTGAAGAACTTTTTCTAGTGCTGCCTGAGATTGCGAGAATCTTTAATTTATTACTCATAGAACTAGTTGTAGTCTTATATTTGCAGACCGACAACCAATTGCCATTCAATGAGATGCGTTGCGAGCCCTTTGCGTCTTACATCACAAAGCTCATGTTCATCTTTATCGTCGCTGCTCACTCTCTGTCCTGGACCTCGATTTTATTTCAGGCAAGAGTTATCATTTATTTGAAAGCGAGAATTTCAAATGCCTGTCTTAACCAACTTATCCTCATCTCATGTACCAGTTAAAGTTTGGGTTCCGGAAAATGAGCTTGATCCGCAGGCTGCTCAACAGTTGAAAAATGTTGCGTCTTTACCTTTCGTATTTAAACATGTGGCCGCCATGCCAGACGTGCATTTGGGCATCGGTGCAACTGTGGGTAGTGTTATTGCAACTCAAGGGGCTGTGATTCCTGCGGCGGTAGGTGTCGATATCGGCTGCGGTATGATTGCCGCGCGATTGAATGTGGAATCAGAACGCGTTTTACATGATTTAGATCGTTTGCGTGCCGCCATCGAGAACGCCGTTCCTGTAGGTCATGAGTCCAATAAAACCATCCCTTCCTCTGTACAAAGCTGGGCCGGTTGGAAATCTACTCCAGAACTTGTTTCTCTTCTTCGGTTAAAGGAAAAATCCGCTCTGCAATTAGGAACTTTGGGTGGTGGAAATCACTTTATCGAAGTTTGTACTGATACCGATGGTTCTGTATGGGTTATGTTACACTCGGGTTCTCGACATGTTGGCAAAAGCTTAGCGGAAGAACATATTCGTCATGCAAAAAGTGACTTAGGAAAACTTGTCACCAACCTTCCTGATCCTGATTTGGCTTATTACCTTGAAGGCACACCTGAATATGAAAATTATATGCGCGACTTGGAGTGGGCTCAATACTATGCTTTGGAAAATCGCGAAGAGCTGCTCCGTCGAGTTTTAAATGCCATCTCTTTTCATATCGGAATGAAAGGCGCCACTGTTCCTATCTCTTTGAAAGTAAATTGCCATCATAACTACGCAACCAGAGAAGTTCATTACGGGGAAAACGTCTTAATCACCAGAAAGGGCGCTGTGCGAGCTCAACAGGGAGATTTAGGAATCATTCCTGGCTCGATGGGCGCTCGCTCTTATATTGTGCGTGGCAAAGGAAATCCTGAATCTTTTAATTCTTGCGCACATGGTGCCGGAAGAAAAATGTCTCGCTCTGAAGCGAAACGACGCTTTAGTGTAACTGATTTGATTCACGAAACGGAAGGCGTTGAATGTCGGAAAGACTTTGCCGTCCTGGATGAAATTCCTTCTGCATACAAAGACATTGATCAAGTCATGCAAAATCAACGCGACCTGGTTGAAGTGGTCGCGGTTCTTAAACAAGTTCTTTGTGTTAAAGGTTAAACTGGAATTTCGACAATAGATCTAATTCCATTCCTGGCTGTCATCGCGTGAACAACAGCCCTCAATCCCATGATCGTCTTACCCTGGGCTCCAATGACTTGCCCTAAGTTATCCTTCGCGCAGTTGACTCTGTAAACAGTGGTTTTAGGACCCACATAGGTAGTCACCGTGACACTATCTGCCTCATCTACCAAGAAGCGAATGATCTTTTCGATGAGCACTCGAATCTCTTCGCGATAAGCCTCCTGGTCTATATCAGAGCCTTTAGCTTTAACGTCTGGATTATAAGGTTTTATCGGCTCTATATCAGTAGTCATCGTGATAGCCCTCCATGATGAAGTTCGCGGTCGTCCTGCGATCAAAGTTACAATGGCCACCAGAAATTGGAACCCATTGAGATTTAAATCCTTCTTTTTTTGCTATTTTATAGAACTCTTCCGCACCTTCTTGGAATCCAAAATCATCTTGCATGCCAATTGACGTGTAAATAGCTGGCTTAGGACCGTGATATCTTGTTATCAACTTCAAAGGGTCGTGTTTGTCCCAATCTCTTTCATTTATGAAGACTTGTCTTGAAATACTCAACAACAGCTTCACCTTAGAGGGCTGAGCACCGGTTCTTTTAATGTAGCTATTGATATCATCCTGACTTGAAAACGGCCCCACCGTAGTAACGGCCGGACATAACAAAGCAACCTTGGAGAATAAATTTGGGAAATGCATAGAGGCTTCAATGGCGTTAAGACCGCCCATGGACTGACCGATCAACATGCGTTTGCCTTTACCTATCCCGCCTACTTTTTTCTCAAGAAATGGAACGATGATATCTTTAAAGTATGGCAAAAGCTGGAAGCGACTATTATTAACAAGCAGCCAAACCTCCCCAAAAGAGATTGTCACGATGGTCGGATCGTAACCTCGAAAATGCCACTTTCTTTCAAGCATCCCCGTCCCAAAAGTTTGTGTGAACCAAGTTTGCTCATCACCCATCAGGCCATGAAAGAAATAGATGATATCTTGATTTTTGCTTCGATCGACATTGCGCACGCAATATTTAAAGGTCAGACCCATCTGTGTTTCTGAGTCACAAGTATAATTCGGCTTGTAATTGGGGTCGTCGTCACGGTTGCTGCGTTGGATATTCGAAGCTTCGGATTTATTAAAGAGATCTACGGTGCCTTGAGTGGCTGTAGTCGTTGTATATTGGGTTGCCCAGCCCATTGATGAAACCAAAAGAAGTGCCATCACCATGGTGAGTTGTCTCATCGGGAACCTCCATTTGATAAAGGCTCCCGCGAGGCTCAGTGAAAATCAATTTGCAATATCGAAATCTTCGCGAACTCTGTCCTTAGACACAAGAACTTGTTCACCTGTCTTCAAACACTTTAGATAGTAGTGATTAAAGCCACGATTGGTGATCACGAATCGATGCGGCATAATCGGAGAAATTTTTTTCGCCAAAACCGCACCGACATCCAACTTTTCATATTTGCCCATCAACTTTTGCGCAACTTGCGTCCGCACATAATGAAGCCATGAAGCTGTCGCTAAACAGGCCAAGGCCGCCAAGCCAGAAATGGCCCAACTTACTTTGTGCTCTAAAAGCCAAGTAAATGAAACGGGCGCTAAAACGGAAACAAGAACGATACCGCCAGTAAGCAGTCGTTCTTGTTTTTGGTATTTTTTGAATTCTTCGGCAAAAGAGGACATGCGTTGAGTCCCTCACTACAATTGAGACTCCTATACAATCACGAAAGGTTAAGGACTATCGAGTCCAGATTTGGTTATTTTTCGTGCCGCTCTGCTCCCCCGCTGTACTTATGTTTCCATTTGTTTTCTGCTAGTGATCACGAGGTACTTATGAAAATTATTTGGTCCTTTTTATTATTAGCAATTCCAATGTCTTCTTTCGCTCAAGAACCAACTTGTCCTGAAAAAGTTGAAAGACGCGGAAGCATCCAACTTCAACAGATTCCGTCTGGTAACAATACCAGTTGTTATATTTCTGTTCATAACTTCAAGCAAGGCGGATTGATCTATCGCGATTACTCTTTCTCTAGCGATGGAAATTTCATGGTCTTCAATTCGTTTGGCAATGGTCCAGACGATGTCGATACAGGCGCCCGTGAGTTCTTCTTGTTCCCACGTCCAGCAGCCAATCCTTCTTATAATTGGAATGATGATGCTCGTCGCTTGGAAGTGATTGATTCTAGCGGAAGCAAGTTCTCTTTCGATTATGAAGATGCACAAATCGTTAGTATTGATAAAGCCACAGTTAAAGTAGCACCTGAAGTTGTTAAAACAAACAGGGGCGGCGTAGAGATTTCTAAGTTCAAAGGTCTTATCCTGGATGCAGGCTTTGCAATCGGCAAGGCACCATCTCAAGTAACAACAGCTTCTTCGACTTTCACAGATGAAGTGGGAGCTACTTGTAAGGTGAAGAACAGCGATGTCTTCAAATACACAAGCGATGGCGATGTCAGCTTCAAGTTTTCTGACAAAGGCCTAGTGGCTTTCTTGAAAGTAAAATGCCCTAAGTTGAAAGCTCCGGTTCTTCAATAATTAGCGCCTCAATAATCTAAATAAAAAAAGCCAGGATCAACTCCTGGCTTTTTTTATTCTCTTCAGACTACCCGCGCACTCTTTTCATCACTCCCCGTCTGACTTTTTAAGCTTTTCAGAAGGGGAGTGCCTGATGCTCTGCGTGGCAAAAAGGTACGGCGTACCTATTCTTTGAGTTTTGGGGTGATTTTTAATTCTGTTGGGGTGCCGTTTCTTAGGACCTTGATTGTGGTTTCTTTGTTGGGTTTTACACTTTGTAGGGTGTAGACGTAGTCGTAGAGGTTTTCGATTTTGGTGTTGTCGAACTCTGTGATGATGTCGTTTTCTTTAAGGCCGGCTTTTTCTGAGGGGCTGTCTTTTGAAACTCCAGAGATTTTTACGCCCTTTATTCCCTCTTGAGAATAGTCTGGGATTGTACCCAGATAGACGCGGAAGGTTCTTCCTTCAAGCTTGTTTTGTGAGCTTCCAACTTTTTGATAGGTCACATACTTCGCAGGTGCCGCTTGAAGAATGTCGATGAAGCCCCGCAAAACTTCCAGAGTTTTTATGATACCTTCATAGTTAATCAAATCAGGAGTGTCCCTTGGCGTGTGATAGTCCACATGGGAACCTGTGAACAAATTCACTGTTGGAATATTCGCAAGATAAAGCGCCATGGAGTCTGTTGGAAGATAAGGATCTTCTTGAACAACGATGGGTGCATTCACTTTCGCAGCTATTTTCTCAACCATCCCCGTCCACTTATCACCGGAACCTAGACCTTGCACAAACAAACGATCTTTCAGGCGACCAATCATGTCCATGTTAAAGTAAGCTTCGAAATTGTGATTCTTTTTCAACCCCTTAGCAAAATTAGTTGAACCAAGGTCGCCCAATTCCTCACCAGACCAAACTGCAAAGTAAAGATTCTTCTTTAACTTTCCCGAGGAAGTCTTTTTAAGATTTGCATAGTATTGAGCCGTCTCCATCACTCCAGCAACACCAGAAGCATTATCGTCCGCTCCAAGATGGGCCTTTCCTAACTCAGGTCCTTTTGCCAAAGTGTTGCCGAACTCACCATGACCCAGATGATCACCATGGGCGCCGACTAAAATGGAAGCCTTAGCTCCATTCGCAGGAAGCTTAGCAATGACATTGATGCCCTTTGCTTTTTCAAACTGCAGGTCAATATTGGCCGCCATGTAAGTCGAAGGAATCGCGAAGCCTTCAACCATCTCACCCTTGTCCAAATCTCTTTGAATAATGGACAGATCTTTCCAGGCATACTTAACCATCTCCATGGCAGCATTTGTTGAAAGACGTAAAACCGCCAAGCTTCCTTCTGACAAAGAGCCTTCGAATTTTACTTTTCCGAATTTTTCAGGAAGACCACTTAAAGGGCCATTCGCCAAAACAAGGCCGATGGCGCCTTCGTTCTTTGCAACAGTAAGCTTATGTTGCAGTCGTGAATACAAATTCAAATACTGACGTCTTTGCGAAGAAATCTCTGTGGGTAGATCGGTAAGAACCATCACCCATTTTCCTTTTACATCTAGACCTTTGTAAGAATCGTAAGCGGCTTCTTTGTCACTGGCTGGAGCTTTAATTCCGTAACCAGCAAAGACAATCGGCGCTTCTCTGAAGTTTCCAACGTGAGAGAACGACAAGGGTTCAAAATCCTTAGAAACCGTGTACTTCTTTTTAAAAGAGCCCACAACTTCAAGTGAATTCTTAGTACCTAGATTCACACCTGAAGTGAACTCGAAGGTTTCAAAGAAGCTGCCGTCATTAGCGCCACCCACAAGCCCCCAAGACTTGAAGGCCTGGGCGAACTTATCAGTATAGATTTTTTCCTGAGGACTTCCCGTGGCACGACCACCAAAAGTATCCGCTGCCAGGTAGTAAACCCACTTCTTTGCATCATCAACTGTGATATCCGCAGAAAGGGATCCAACTGCCATTGGATCCGCAGCTGGGAGTCCTAAAAGCTTGCGTGCCTGAACATCATCCCAATTCGCCATCATGATTTGCGAATCGCCTTTTGTATTACGATGGGTCCACGACAAATGATTCCCATCCGGAGTGAAAACCGGAAGCCCGTCGAAATCATCCATAAATGTCACGCGCACAGGATCATGTTTTCCTGCGCTGTCCACAATGAATAGTTCAAAGTTCGAATACCCCAGAACACTGGACCCGAAGATGATGTAATCGCCCGAAGGATGAAAGAACGGAGCCCAGGACATTGCTTTAAGATGTGTCACTGGTTTTTGATTCGAACCATCTACATTCATCGTATAGATTTCAGCGGTGGCTCCATTAGGAGCAAAGCGGCGCCAAGTGATCTTTTTGCCATCAGCACTGAAAAAGGGGCCCCCATCATAACCTTTAGCATCAGTCAGACGTTTAACTTGGGTCCCATCAGACTTCATGATGTAAATGTCCATCATATAAGAAGGATCTTGTTCAAAAAGCTTCTTGTCTTCGCCCTCTAGTTTCTCAGTATAGCCAGCACGATTCGAGGCAAAAACAATCCACTGACCATCTGGAGAATACGAGCCTTCAGCATCATAGCCTTTTTCTTTAGTCAGGCGCTTTACATGTCCACCCTTAAGGTCTGATTCAAAAATGTCATAGCTATCGTCGAAATTCCAAGAGTAACGCGCCTTCACAGCCTTCTTGCGATTTTCAATTTCAGCTGCGGTTTTCTTTTTAGTGTCAGGATCTAAATGAGTTGAAGAGTACATGACCTTCTTCATTGTAGGGTGAATCCAACCGCAAGTGGTCTTGCCTTGTCCTGGCGAAACTCGAGTCGTGGCCCCTGTTGTCAGGTCCATCAAGAACATCTGATAAAAGGGATTTCCAGGCTCTCTTTCGCTTTGGAAGATCATAGTTTTACCATCTGGACTGAAATAACCTTCCCCAGATTTTTGCCCTACAAATGTTAGCTGGTGAGTCCCTGAAATGAGGGTATTAGGCTCGTTCCCAAATTGAGAAGTCCCAGAAGCCGGCGCCTCTGCAGGAGCTAAGGAAGCACCTTGCTTTGCATCCCTAGATTTGCAGGAGCTTAAAGAAAGCACCGCTCCAAATAGAGCTAAGAAAAGAACGGGAATTGTAAGAAGAACTTTCACTTTTTTCATAGTCTGTGTACGCTAAAAGGAGGACTGACCTAAGTCAACAAAACGGGGGATTTGGATGAGAGTGTTTCAAGTGGTTTTCTTTACCACCTTTACATTGGGATTACTGACTTCGTGCGCAACTCAAAAACACACCGGTCTTGCAACCTTAGAAATCCCCGCTACTCAAAAACGAGGCTTAGCTTCCAAGGAAGCAGCCCCCTTTATTAAGCACGAAGAAAAGGGCGCCTTTAAGTCGTACTTGGCGATGAATCTACCCTATTCTGACTTTGAAAAAATCCGCGAAAGCTTCGAAACAAAGAACCATTTAAAACTTCTCAATCGCGGCGAAGCCCATATCACCGTTGTGACTCCTCCAGAGTACGACAAAGTTTTAAGCAAAAAGGTTTCGATTAAAGAGATCCACGCCCTCGCAGAAAAAATGAATATTCAAGAGAGTTCGTTCCAGAAAGTTTGCGTGGGTAAAGGCACAGGGAAAGTTGATGGCCACGATCAGAATACTTATTTTGTCGTGATTCACTCAGATCGTCTTTTTGAAATCAGAAAGGCTATTCAAGATCTTTATGTTTCCCGCGGCGGGAAAGCCAAGGATTTCAATGCGGACTCATACTATCCGCATGTGACTTTAGGATATACGAAGCGTGATTTACATGCTGAGGACGGCGTGATGAAAGATGCCAGCTCTTGCATACTCACCCTGCAAGAGAGTGAGCAAGCCAAAAAGAACTAATAGACTTTAATATGTCGAAGAAAGAGCGAGATCTAATTTCGCTGTTTCTGCCGAACCAGGACCTACTGAAAGCGTGTGAGCGTCAATCATAGAGCCATCGCGGAATTGGCAGATCCCCACAGTTTGACCATGGTAACTAGAGCCTGCCACTAAAGTGGCTCCGGCATTTTCACATGAAGAGGCGCCGTTTCTGTAGGCTTGAAGAGCCAATGACACGCCCTGATTTGATTTGAATTCAAAGAATTCCTCAGCACCCACAGCTGCATTATCAAAGAAGCACATAACGTACTCTTGATTTTGAGCTCCATTGAGGATCCAGAAAATGCCTTGATCAATACGACAAGCTCTCATCGACGGATTGTTGTTTGCTGCGTTGGCAGCTCCAGCGGAAAGACCGATAACCAAAGTAAGTAATAAAACTCTCATCATTGTTTCAAACTCCTGCTAATATGGTGGTGATATAACAGCCTTTTCTTTGGAGCAAGACTCAAAGCCTTAATTTTATGCAAAACCCCTCTTTTAACCCCTCTATAAAGATCCCCTGCACCTACCAGAACAACTGTAATGGTTGCCAATACCTGCACCTAAGCTACCAGGAGCAATTAGATCTTAAAAAGAGGGAACTTTCCGAGCTTCTAACCAGGAAGGGACTTGCAGCTCCCGGTATTGAAATTTTAACAGCCGGAGCGGCCTATCTTCGCGATCGTTTGGATTTTAGCCTTCAAGGGGGGCGCCTGGGCCTGTACGCCAAGGATACCCATGACATTGTCGATATTGAAATTTGCGCTCAACTTTCCCCAGCTCTTCAAGAATGGCTCACTCTTTTTAGATCCTATACGTGGCCAGTGGAAAAAGGCTCTGTGCGTTTGCGCGTGGGCCCCCAGGGTGAGTGCGGTGTGTGGTTGGATTTTGCCAATATCGATATTAAAAAAATTCTCGATGAAAAGAATCTGCTTTTAAAGTTACAAGAGACAGCGTTCGTCGAGATCGGACAACGGCGAAAAGTTCCTTTTTGGAATGGCACCGAATTCAAACTAAAAGATCCAGAATTAAATGTCTGGTTCAATACATGGATGAATAATGAACCGGTGAATCTCTATTGCCATGTCGCGAGCTTCACCCAGCCTAGCCACAAAGCCAATGAATTGATTGGTCAGACAATTTCATCTTGGGTGGGACAATATCCTGAGGCGCGGGTTATTGAGTTTGGCTCAGGCATTGGTAATTTGACTTTACCAGCCCTCGCCTCCGCATCTTCAGTGATGGCTTGTGAGATTGATGCTTTATCCTTAGAGGGTCTCGAAAAATCAGTGACGACGTTGCCTGACTCTTTAAAAGCCCATGCAGACAAGTTGACGATTCATCGGGGAGATTTTCAAAAGAAGATCTTAAAAGATTTCTCTGAATTTGATGGCATTCTTGCAAATCCACCGCGCTCTGGATTGATGAGCTTCTTAAATCCTTTAGAAGAATTAAATCCGGAGCAAAGACCGGCGTTCTTTATCTACATGTCCTGTTTCCCAGAGTCCATGGCTGTGGATCTTGTGAAACTAAAAAATTATGGTTATGAAATGAAGAAATGCGTGATTCTGGATCAGTTCCCGCAAAGCACGCACTATGAAGTTCTGACTTTACTTGAGAGAAAAAAGACGTAATCCAGAGCAAATGCCTGGAATGTCTTTCCCAAGTGCCAAAGAAAGAGCTGGCAGAGTGATCACACCCGTGATGACAATCAATGAACTGCGCAACATCACTCGCAATATATAAACCGAACGAAAACGCTCATGGGGCTGCCCTAAACGCAAATCACAAGCCCACTCACCGATCGAAGAACCCATAAAGCTGCGGCTTGCAATCATATAAATCCATGACGACAGCGCATACACTTCAGCAAACAAAAGCAATTTGTGCTGACCTTGGGTGATCCCAGAAAGGGCGCCACCCATGGAGTTCTTAACAATCCATGAGAACATCAATAGAAAAACACAACTTGTCGCAACCAAGATCAACGCATCAATTGTCGATGCGATCCAAGACCACAAAGCCAAGCGATAACCTTTTCGTCGCGCAGACGGACCGCCATGGAAGCCGGTATTCTGATCGAATTGCATTTTATTATTTTTAAAAATCTCATTGAGCTTAGAAGCCGGAGGTTGCTGTGTCGGTTTGCGACGACGAACAACCGGGCCTTTATAAGGCAAAGGAGCTTCCCTTATTTGGGGAGCCCTTTGCGAATTTTCTTTTTGTTTGTCTTTATTAATTTCAAACATTTCTTTTTATAACTAGCGAATTCCGCTGGTACCCGACGGTGCTGTACCAGTTCCAGCTTCCGACGACGGAGTTGTTACTGGAGGTGGCGGCACATAAATCGGCGCCGTACAAACACCATTCACAACCGTGCTTGGTGCCGGACAAGGATTTACTGGCACTGGACTGATCGTCGCAGTTGCCGTTGGAGAAACCGTTGGATCTGTCAATGGCGGCGGAGCTGGCGCTACGTATTGTGGAGTGCTGCTCTTAGTTTTTTTCTTAGTCAACCACCAGAACAAACCCAAACCTACAAGACCAACACCGACAGCAATCAATACACCTTTGTACTTACATAGGAAGCCACAAGTGTCTTTCTTAACTTCTTTGCCACCAGGAAGATCTGAATTAGTCACATCACCGTTGCCACCATCATCAACCACAGGTTCGCAAGTCAATTGACCATCGCTATCCTTAGCCACAGAGCCTGAACCAGGAACTGGAGGCGGAGGAAGTGATTTACCAGCTTTACCACCAGATGTTGGCTTAGGAGCCGGTGGACGTGGAGGTTTTCCATCAGAACACAAGCATGTGCCGTTCTCATCATGAGAACCTGGAATTTTTACGCCACACGGTTTAGCTGGAGTCACCGGACTAGCAACTTCAACTTGCAAGTCAAAGAATCTGTCTTTGAGCTTGTCACAAGCTTCCGTCTGGTCATTCAAGATACCCTTTTTAGTGACCCAAGCATCTTTATCAGTCACACTTTTAACACCACCATTTGTACAGAACTGAGCTGCATTCAAGTAGTGAGCTGTTAAGTTGTCAGTGTATTTCTCAAGTTTATCTGCACAAGCCTGTGAAACTGTTTTTTCGCCTTTGATTTGACAAATACTTCCATCACCACCGCGAGCGGCAACGATAGATTTAATGATTTTTTCTTTATCACCAGGAAGTCGTGCTTGGCTATCACACTGAGCTGTCGCCGTGTTCAAACTGCTAGTAATACAGATTGGACTGCCAGAGTTGTCTTTGAAACCAAATAACAATGGATTACATGGAAGACCGCCGCCTTGCGCACAGCTTGCCACTTGTGACTTCACGTTCGCGTTGAATGGAAGCTCTTCAACTTGCTTAAGGATCGTTGCTCGGCCTTCAATCGGAGCTCCGCAAGTCACTCTTTTTCTATCTTTATCATAGGCATAACTAGCAACCCAACCAGAGGCAATACAAGCTTGCTCTACTTTAGCTACTGCTTTCGCGCCTAAAAGAACTTGCCACAAAGAGGCCACTGCTGAATCCGGCGTACCATAATCTAAAGAAGCGCCTTTTTTGCCACCGTTATTTTTGAAATCCAAAACTTTATCTGCAGCTTCGCCAGCCATTCTCATTTTAAAGAAATAATCCATTTGCTGACGCAAAGGAAGATTTGCGATTTCTTTACCTTTAAGAATATGTTTTGAATTTTTCGCTCCATTGACTGATTTATTAATCACTGGATCTTGATCAGCGATCTTCGCCGCTAATTGTTCAAACTTGTTGTAATCAGCAAGTTCAGCACGAGTCAAAGTGACGCCGTTTACTTTCAATGGCTTTTCATCGTCACCAGTGAAGGTCAAAGTTCCTGTTTCAGAACCTGCTTTCAAGATGATGCGAACTTGCTCATTGTTATCCGCATCTTTAAAGCTGCTAGCTTCGAAAGACGGCATTGCTTCATTTTTATGGATCGACATCCAAGGATCTAACTGCTTTTGTAAAACAGTCGGATAAATGTGACGTACTTTACCCCAGAATTGACCGATGGTCATTTTCTGTGTCGTCAAACCTGATTCCTTGAGATATTGATTGATGAGTTGCTTGTTGTGAGCAGCTTCCGCGCCTTGCGCGACTGGTGCAATACACATCGTCCACATCGACAACGTGGCTGCAAGAGTTTTAATGGCAGGAACTGGTTTAAACTTCCATCTCATAATGACCTCATACTTTTGATTCTTTTCGGTACAAGTATTGAAATACTTAAGAGAAACCCAGACTTAACTAGGATTTTCTGCTTTCGTCTCATCCTGAGACTTCAGCCAATCTTTTAAATAGTTCAATTCTGCGCCTCTAAGCTCTTTAAATTTCAAACGAAGGATATTGTCTCCGTACTCCACGACTTGAGTCTTGATCTTCACATTTTTAATTTCTGGAAAGATCACATCCACGTAGCGCATTTGTTTAGCCAAGGGGCCAATGTCTCTTTGCAGACGAACTCTCGCGCCGGAAATAGAAACTGATTCAGTAACCCCGTTGAAAATATCTTGCGCCACAACTTCAACCGGAGTTCGCACGTCATACCGTTGTGCTGCTGGGATAAACCAGCGCGTACGACGATCTAAATAAGGAAATCTAAAATAGAAAGACATGATGAGTACGATCCCGGTGGCAACACTCGAAATAAGAATCTGCCAGCGTGCGTACTGAGCCTCGCCAAGGTCTCCGTTGAGGGCTCTGAAAATATTGATCGCAAGAACCAAAAGCAGAGTGAAAATAGCCATGGTCCATGAAGTTTTATGGGGACGCAGAAGAAGAATTCCTGTCACAACAAGAAGACTGAGCCAAAGCCAATCAAGGGGCGAAACTCCTTGTAGAAATGCATAAATCACTGAGGGTTGATTGAAATTTTTAAGTCCGCTGCCGGCAAAACTAAGAAGTAAATTTCCGATGGGGGCGATAAGAAACAACACAGCCAATAAATAAACGCCTGTTGGCCTTTTCAGCTCTGTATTCTGCATGCTACCCCCGAAATTCATGCTAAATGAAAGGGGGCGCGCTGACGATCTTGTGAATTGACTTCTGGACTTTAGTTAGCGCAGTTTTGTTTAGATTGTTTCATTGCGAACAACATCCTGCGCCAACTCTTGATTATTTATCAGATGGTTTGCAAATCTCGATGGTTGTTTGCTCTTTAACCAATGAGTAGATCTCATTAATCTCATTGTCTGTAACGGCGATGCATCCTGCAGTCCAGTCACTTGGATGGGTGGTCGCGGCACCGATATGGCTCACTGGGTTTACAGGAAATCCATGCACCATAATGTCGCCACCCGGAGATTTTCCGCGGGCCTTCGCATAAGCGATATCATCCGCATTCGGATAAGACACATGCAAACTCAAATAATAAGCGCTCTTTGAATTTTTGGAATCAATTGTGTAAATACCTTCTGGAGTTTTTTGATCGCCCTCAAAGTGTTTATGCCCACCCAGAGGATCCATTCCAAAAGCTACATGATAAGTTTTTAAAACCACATCATCTTTCAAAAGATATAATTCTCTGCGGGCTTTCGAGACAAGAATACGATCCACTGAGCCATTGCCTTGCAAGACTCTGTCAAATTGATCTTTATTCAAACGGGGCAGATTACCCACGCGTGTCATATCATCGCAGTAGCGAGTCTGCGCGGCCAATGACGTCGAAGAAACAACACTTAAAATAAATAACGTAAGCAGCGTTTTCATAGGGACGAGTTATAACACACTCCCCTTTTTTCAGCGAGCTTCGAAAACTTTTTATTTTCAATATGACAAAGAAAACATCTCTTTTACCTATAAACGAATTCACTGCACACACACGATTTTTAAAGAGCCCCATCTCGTCACATCGACTGATAGTTTGACAGTGTTTTTTCTGCAGTTCGTCTACCTACGGATCTTTTCACTCTTAAAAAACAAAAAGACCCAGAAGAAATCACTTACTGAGTCTTTAACAATATTGCTGTTTTTTTAAAAGAACTAATTTGTAAATGTCCCCGATGAACAACTTTGGATGCAGCTTTCGTGGGCCAAAGTCACTCGTGGAGCAACACAATCGGCAGTTCCTTTGTGACGAACCACTGATAAAGTTCCCAGGTTCGGCGTGTAGGTCTTATTATTCACCTTAGCCAAACAAGTGTAGTACGCATACTTTTGCAATCCTGCATTCATTTTAGATGACGTCGGAAGATAATCCTTCGCCTCGAAGCGATTGATACCCACGGCTCCAACACTTGGGGAACTTTGTGCGACGATGAAATCAAAGCCTGCCGCCGTTAAAGCTGCACAGTCTTTTTCTGTTTTAGCTCCTGCAATACCAAACGGATCCGCACCAACTTTATCGATCAGGATCACATGACCTTGAACGGCCACGATATCACCAGCCTTCATCGTAGAAGTTGGAGTTACTGAGATTTTCGCAAGACAAGTCAGACCATTATTTTGAGGCTCCACATAGGATGTTGAACCCCAGGCCCAAGAATCTGAAGCTTTCAAATCACGGCCGGATTTCATTTTCAATCCCGCCGCTGCCATAGCCGTAAATACAAATCCAGAACAGTCAATACCCAGAACGCTGGTTCCATCACCGTTATTTTTATGCAAATCAATAGGCGAATTAGCCGCTGTTGTTGCGTAAGGCTTTCCACCATAATCATAAATCAATGGATTGTTACGAACATTGAAGCAAGTTTGCCCATAAGAAGTGATACCTTTGATATAGGGATGAGTCGCTTGCACAGTCGACAGACTTGCGATTTCACGCTTATTACCGACACCGTCTGGATGCTTCCCCGTAATTTTAATACCCTGCATATCCGGAGTTTTCGCATTCAACGGATTCATCTCAAGACTTTGACAAGTTTGATAAGCCGTTGCGAACGCCCAGCGCTCTCCAAAAACTGCTATCGGAACACCGGCAGCCAAAGCCTGCTGCTTTTGATATTCATAGTCATAGTTCGGAGCCGGCGCAGGAACTGCTTCCTCCGCAACTGGAGATCCTGATCCAGAAGTCGAGTTACAATTCAAATCATAAGATTGAACTGTTTTCGTCAAGGCCGTGAAATTACCACGAACACGATCCTGCATATAAGATCTAAAAACCGTCGAGCGATCACCTACGTCAATCGCTGATAACAAACCCAAAAGCTGTTCTGGAGTTTCAACTCGCTCACCTTGCGGTGCTTCAGTCAATAACGAATCAACCAAGGCATCTAAGTCACCGTTGATCTTTGCAATATCAGCATTGCCCAATTGCGCGTTGTCGGCAGCAAGCTTCTCGATTTGCACGTGCATAGCGCTTTTCATTTCGCTTGCTGTCGGAATCTGCTTCTGCTCGATCAAGTAGGTTTTTAAACCATCCCAAAGCTTCGTTTCGAGTTTCTGGTTTTTACATGCGATGTCCTGGGCGGTATTTGAAGCAATGTTTTCCACGGCGGGATGAAATTGCGGCGCACAGGCTGTCATCGTTCCAAAGATGCTTAGATAAATATATTGCTTTCTCATGCCTTTTCTATCGGCAGATTCGAGAGAGCAAATTATAGTGCCCGCAATTTTTTATACTCGACTAGACCAAAACTTAGTCATTATACTAGGAGCTCTTAGAGGGACAAACGACCATGGCAGATAAGTTTATCAAAATTCAAGCACTCTACGGACTCTTGGAAATCGAACCCTACATCCTATTGGGATGCTTGATTTTGATTGCTTGGGTTTTTTATAAGTTCTTCTTGAAAGAAGTCAGCGAAGAAAGACACAAAAGCATTCGTAATCACTTCCGCGTTTTAATTCGCCACTTCGTGATTTTAAGTTTTCTTTTTGTCTTGTTTATTTTCCTGCAAAGTTCTGAAGCTCAGATTGGTCGAGTCACACGCTTTACTCCTTACATTGCGATCTTTACCTTCATTTGGGGAAACATCGTCTTTGTCAAAACCTCACGCCTGATTGTTTTGCAGTATCTTTTCTTGGGCTCGATGAAACATGGCGTGCCTTTATTGCTCGTGAACATTTTCTCTCTGATTCTTTCGATTGTTTTAATGTTCTGGGGAATTTCGCATATCTTTGGATTGGAAATTGGTCCTTTGCTTGCGACTTCGGCGGCAGCCTCGGTCATTCTGGGTTTGGCGCTACAAGACACCTTGGGAAATCTTTTCGCTGGGATTTCACTTCAAGTAGATCGTAACTTTGATATGGGTGACTGGCTTGAAATCGTGAGTGGGATTCAAAAAACCACAGGTCAGGTTCGCGAGATGACTTGGCGATCTGTCACCTTGGTGGGTTTCTCTGATGAAATCATCACGCTACCTAATCGTTTCATGGCCAATGCGCAGATTTCAAATTACTCCCCGTCGGACCACCCTATTTTACGTCGTCAGATTTTCCGTTTGGCCTATGGCGAAAATATTGAACTTGCGAAACAAATTCTAGAGCAAACCGTGGCCGGAATTGGCGAGATTCGCGGCATTCCGACACCGTGGGCCTATGTCAGTGATTCCACTGAAAACTGGATTGAAGTGAAGATTCTTTATTTTATCGATCATTACGGTTCTCAATACTCCATTGGCGACAAAGTCTATGTTCGCAGTATTGAATCTTTACGTGCTGCGGGAGTGAAATTAGCTCGACAAATCATCGAGCTTTCGGATAAAACCCACAGCCATGACAGCAGTAAACTTTGAGAGCCCACTTGCCATAAAAATTCGCAAACAGATCGTTCAAGCCTTGAACGACTTCAATATGATTGAAGATGGCGATAAGCTTATGGTCTGTGTTTCCGGGGGCAAAGACTCCAGCATTCTTTTGGCGCTTTTGACTGAAATTCAAAAACGCTCTGAAAGAAAATTCACTTTAGAAGCTGCCATCTTGGATCAAAAGCAACCAGGGTTCGATGCGACTGCCTTCAGAAACTGGATTGAAAGCTTAGGTGTAAAGCTCAATGTTCTAGAAAAAGACACCTATTCCATCGTCAAAGAAAAAGTTCCAGAAGGAGCGACTTACTGCTCACTCTGTTCTCGTCTTCGTCGTGCTATTCTTTATGATTTTGCTCACGCCAATCGTTTTACAAAAATGCTCTTGGGACATCATCGCGACGATGTTGTGCACACGGCCTTACTGAATTTGTTTTATGTGGGCACCACCGCAACAATGCCACCTAAATTAAAATCTGACGACGGAAGAAACATAATCATCAGACCGCTGACTTATGTTTCAGAAAGAGATATTGAAGATCTTGCCGCTGAATGGGCTTTCCCCACTATTCCTTGCAACCTTTGCGGATCGCAAGATGGTTTAAAACGCGTACGTGTGAAGAAGCTTGTCAGAGATCTCGAAAAAGAGATCCCTAACATTTATGCATCCATTCAAACAGCGATGTCCAACGTCAAACCCAGCCAGATGATGGATCAGGAGCTTTGGGATTTTAAAAATCTTAAGACATAGCCTTTTTAACGGCGGGACGTTCACTGACTTTCGTTAACCAATTACGAATCGCCGGAGTGCCTTCAAACCATACCGGATTTTCTTTTGCAAAACCCGCAACCCAAGGATAAGTGGCCATATCCGCAATGGTGTACTCTTCGCCGGCTAAATAAGCATGCTTGGTCAATTGAGAGTTAAGCACGGTGATCAGACGCTTCGATTCCTTTTCAAAGCGCTCAATGAACTGTGGCACCTTTTCGGGCATGCTGTGCATACCATAATGATAGTTACCGAACATCGGGCCAATTCCAGACATTTGAAACATCACCCACTGCATGGAGTGAGCTTTTTCATCCAAAGACTTCCCTAGGAATTTTCCACCGTTCTTTTCTGCCAAATAATAAAGAATCGCGCCACTTTCAAAAATCGTGGTCTTCTTTCCTTGGGGGCCATTGCTATCAGTAATAACAGGAATACGACCGTTCGGATTCATCTCGAGAAATTCAGGGGACTTCTGTTGAAGCGCCTTCAGATCCACCATGTGCTTTTGATAAGGAATGCCCAGCTCTTCAAGCATGATGGTGATTTTGTGTCCATTTGGGGTCGCTGCCGTGAATAGATCGATCATAAAGACCTCCTGATGATCATTATGGTAGCAACTCTGTTAGGTTCGTCCATCTTCAACCCACTGTGGCATCCCTTGCACAGCACTGGGTGCTCAGATAGATTGAATGTTATTGGTCTGTTAGCGCAGTTGGTAGCGCGTTCCCTTGACATGGGAGAGGTCACAAGTTCGAGTCTTGTACAGACCACCAATTTCTTCCTTTACTCCCCTTAAAACCTGATCTTAATAAAGTTCGATTCTATCGTTCTCTTTAAAGCCTGAACCTGAATGAACAATCGCAATGGAACCATCATTTCCGAAGTAACTGATAACTTCCAAGGTTCCCTTCAAACGTCCCGGTACGCGACCTATATGACTTCCGCTTTCAGGATCATAAACGTCGTCACCATCTTCCATGACCTTCAAAAGATCACCCATTTGCAATCCTGAAATTTTTCCGACGTTCAAATAGATACGATCTCCATTGATCGCAGCAATGCGACCTTCCCAGGAAACTTTATCCAAAGAACTCAATACCTGCGGAGTGAAATCAAGAAAAGCATCTTTGACCAAAACTTCGATCATCTCAGGATTGTTTTGCAAGTACTTATCTGTTTCCACTCGCTCAGCCACGCGAACACCCTGTTCTTCAAGAGTGACCGTTTTTATCGTGTTAAACACCTCATTGCCTGTACGTGCCGTCACGACGCGAACCTGTGCCACGACCTCAAATACGGATGTCAGATGGCGAACCACGCCGACATTGTCGGACTTTCTTTTGATACGGATATCATTTACTTTGCCCTCAAGAACCGCATTCACACCCATGGCCTTCGCCGCTTTTGCTACTTCGGAAAGCTTGTATTGACCACCTTCCATCATTTTAGAAAGGTCCAAATTGAGTTCACGGCTATCGAAAGCGATCACATCACCTGTGCGATTTAAATCCTGAATAAAGGCTGCACGGGCTTTGTCGCGAAATTCCTGAGGACGCTTGTCAGAACTGTCCAAGAAAGGCAGAACCATCAAACGTTTGCGAGGAGCAGAATCCTCTTTGCGAGATACTTGATTTTCGTCTTTGATCTCACGACGCATAATCGGACTAGAACGATCCGTTGTTACACAACCAATCACACTGCTCGCGAAAGCAAATACCAGTAATAAGTTTACAACTGCCTTCACTACAACCTCCCTATTGTCCTAGCTTCAAAACAACTTCGTCACGATCTTCAGAAACCTTAGACAGCTTCTTGCCGTTAAAGTCCAAAGCTTCAATTTTTTGCACAAGCTCCGTTGCGGAAACAGAGGTATCCACATCATAGCTTGTACTCTCAGAACTGACGACACGTTCGCGGATGTTCTTAACTTGAGTCACCTGCGAACGAATTTTCTCTTTCAAACCTTCCATTACCGGAAGACCTTGATTTCCTTTGATGGTAATACGAATCACAGAAGTTCCCAAAGAGCCACGCTGCCAAGCTTCGAAGACCTGTGAGGCAAGATCGTTCGTGGTGCTTTCAAGAACTTCACGCATTTTTTTATCTACAGATGTTTCAAAAGGTCCTGCATCCGTTGTAAATCGACGAGACACATCAGCGATAGGACGAGAGTTGCTAACCTGAGTCGCAGTCAAGCGAATCTCAATGCTGTAGTTACTGCCTTTTTCTTCTTTGCTCATCAAGACTTGGCCATCGATGATGACCGGAGCATTGAAGTAGTGAGCAAAGAACTGTGCATCTTCGCCAGTTATTTTTTCATTTTGAAAACTGCTGGGAACACTAGATCCAAGACCAGACTCCAACGGTTTGATCACATAGAAGTTCTTAATCTGAAATGAATTTCGCAAAGCTTCCTCAACAGCACGACCTTCTTTAAATAAAAAACCCTGCGGATTTTTATCCAGAGGTAGCCACCAACGATAACTACGACCTTGCACGCGATCCACCAAGCTGATCACAGGCAAGACAACCGGAACCGTATCATTTTCATTCAAAAGAGAATTCTCTTGCAGCATCTGTTTAAGATCGCGCAAAGAAACCTTCATCGCCACGGCCATTTTGAATTCATCACCTTCCTGAGTCAGATTTGAAGGTTTTGAAAAAGGAATGTAGCGAGCGGAATTTTTGATGACCTTGTTTTGAATTAAATTTTTATTTTTAGCAAAACGCTCTTCACCAATTAGCTCACGAATTACTTCTTCAGAGATCTTCTGAGAGGCTTGATTTTGAATATCGCTTTTCGCAGCCTGTGCCGTTGCTTCTTTGGAAACCCCTGAAAAAGTTCTTTCCAAAAGTTCTGTCTGTTGAGCGGAAGCTGTCACACCGAAAGAAAGAGTTAAAAACAATGAAATAAACAATGATGTCAATCTAGATGTCCCACGCATTTTATTCTAGCTCCTCAATTCAATAAAGTCGGTGCGGCCGAACAAGGAATGAACCCCTTCAAAGAATTCATTGTTTACATTGACGCCAGACCCCTCGATAATATCCATCATCACACGGCGATTCACTTCTGGCATATCAATTTCGATACTGACAGCCGTGGGACCGGGATGATCCTTCATTAAAGCCTGTAGGCGGTGATAGTCCTCATAGGGAACTTTATCTAGCCTAAAGACCATACGCTTGGTTTTCTTAAGGATGTCCTCCATGGGGGCTACTGAATCCACCATGATTTTTGCGACACCTTCTTCAACTTCAAGACCGCCACCAATTAAGACCGGCCGCTCATCGCGAAGTTGTACTTCATTCTTTGCGAAAGCATCCGGGAAAATCACCAACTCCACTGCCCCAGTCAGATCTTCGATCTTACCAAAGGCCATGCGCGTTCCTTTTTTCGTGATCAGCTCTCGCAAGTCCGTGATCAAACCAGCCACAAGAACACGCTTCTTCGCAGCATCGCGATTCTTCCAATCTTTCTTCGCGGCCTTCATAGCTTCAGCTTCTGGAGACCCCGGGAGCGGCATTTGCTTCGGAAGATCGACAACTTTACAAGTGGTCCAAATTTCAGAAAGAGTATCAAAACCCTTTAACGGATGATCACTGAGATAGAAACCCAAAACTTCTTTTTCATAGGCCAAGGCCGCTGTACGAGTCCAAGGCTTGCAATCCTCAAGCTTCACAATCGTTTCCGCAGAAGGCCCCAAGTCAAACAATGACGATTGACCAAGCTCGCGGTCTTTCTGCAAGCCCTGAGCTCGATCAAGGAACTTCTGATATCCCCCCATGATCTGAGCGCGGTGGGCTCCGAAACCTTCAAAAGCTCCAGCTTTGATCAAACATTCGATCACTTTTTTATTCACACGACGAAGATCGATAGAGTTAAAGAATTCATCCAAAGAAGAAAACTTTTTATCTGGCAAATTATTACGAGCCTCAACAATGGCTTCAACTGCATTTTGTCCAACACCTTTGATACCACCGAGACCGAAATAAATCTCATCACCGTGGGCATCAAAAAGATAATCAGAAAAATTCACATGGGGCGACTTCACCGTCAAACCACGTTTTGCAGAGGCATCCTTCGAGTACTTAACGATCTTTTCAGTATCCGACAACTCGGTACTGAGCAAGGCCGCAAAGAATTCCGCAGGGTAATGACATTTCAACCAAGCCGTCTGCAAGGTGACGACAGAGTAAGCAGCGGCATGGGATTTATTGAAACCGTAGTCCGCAAATTTGTACATCAGATCAAACAAATCCGATGATCTTGCTTTATCATGGCCTTTAGCCACCGCACCCTTCATGAAGCGCTCGCGGTGTTGGTCCATTTCTTCTTTGATCTTTTTACCCATCGCACGACGAAGCATATCGGCTTCGCCCAGAGAGTAACCGGCGATGCGAGAGGCGATACCCATTACCTGCTCTTGGTAGACCATAATTCCATAGGTCTCTGACAAAACTTCCTTGGTATCCTCAAGAAGATACTCAACCGGAGATTTTCCATGCTTACGATCCGTAAACTCTGGAATGTTCGCCATCGGACCTGGACGGTACAACGAAGTGATCGCGGTGATGTCGGCAAAGCTTGATGGACGAATTTTACGAGTGGCATCAGTGATGCCCTCACCCTCGAACTGGAACACCCCGGCGGTATCTCCGCGGGACATCATTTCAAAAGTAGCAACATCGTTCATAGGGATCATTTTTGTCGTGATAACCTTGCCACGATTTTTTTTGATCAACTTCAAGGCGATGTTGATGTGAGTCAGCGTCTTCAAACCCAAGAAGTCGAATTTAATCAATCCGATCTTCTCAGCATGTTTCATATCGTACTGAACAACTTGCTCGCCATCGGCACCTTTATACAAAGGCGCATGTTTAACAAGCTGACCATCACCGATAATAACGCCGGCAGCATGGATACCGGCATTTCGAACCATCCCCTCGACCCTTTGGGCAAGATCGATCAATGTCGCCACTGTCGGGTTCATCTCCATCATTTCTGTCAAACGAGGTTCCATCTCTAGAGACTCTTTTAAAGAAACGCCGAGCTTATCGGGAATCAATTTCGTAACGGCATCCACTTCCGCGAACAACATTCCTAAAACACGTCCGACGTCTTTCAGAGCGGCACGGGTTTGCAATTTACCGTAGGTGATAATTTGTGAAACTGATTCTTGTCCGTATTTTTGCGTTACATAGCGAATCACTTCCTGACGACGATCTTGACAGAAGTCGATATCGAAATCGGGCATGGAGATACGTTCTGGATTCAAGAAACGCTCGAACAGAAGGAAATTTGGAATTGGATCTAGATCCGTAATTCTTAATGAGTAAGCGACCAGGGAGCCAGCTCCCGATCCCCGTCCAGGTCCCACAGGAATGTCGTTATCCTTCGCCCAACCAATGAAGTCTTGGACGATCAAGAAGTAGCCGTTAAAGCCCATGCGATCAATAATGCCCAATTCAAAACTCAAGCGATCAAAATACTCGGGCTTTTTTTCTTCTGGGACAGTTTCACCACGCAAAGCAGCTTCTTCAAACCGAACAAGCAAACCTTCTTTGGCTTTTCTAGCAATAGCATCAGTCAGGGTTTCGCCATTTTCCGTTGGGAATGTCGGAAGATGGTAAATAGGCTTACCCTGATCATCTTTGATTTTAAATTTGACGTCACAGCGATCCGCGATGACCAAAGTGTTCGCAATGGCCTCCGGAATATCCGCGAAGAGTTCTTGCATTTGCTCTGGCTTTTTTAGATAGAACTCGTCAGTGCCCAATCTAAAGCGAGATTCATCACTCAAAGTTTTATTCGTACCGATACAGATCAATACCTCTTGAGCAACTTGATCATCTTGAGTCATGTAATGAACATCATTACTTGCTACAACGGGCACACCTAAAGTTTTAGAGGCTTCCAATAAGAAGGGATTGATACGATCCCACTCAGGAACGCCGGTGCGACAAATTTCAAGATACAATCGATCATCAAAAATTTCTTTAAGTTGATGGATCTTCGCTAAAGCTGCTTCAGGACCTTCACGCAAGAAAGCATCTGCAACTTCACCACGCAAGCCGCCGGTGAGACAGATCAGATTTGAACTGTACTCTTTAAGAACTTCGTAATCGATACGCGGCTTCCAATAGAAACCTTCCTGATAACCGATGGTCGAAAGCTTACAAAGATTTTGGTAACCAATATTATTCTGAGCAAGAAGAACCAACCGACGTGGTCCCGCCGCAACTTGATCACGATCTTGTTTTTTCTCGTGACGGGATCCTGGTGCAAGATAAGCATCAAGACCAATCAGTGGTTTGACGCCCGCATCTTTACAAGCAAAGTAAAATTCAACAGCGCCAAACATGTTACCGTTGTCAGTCAATGCAACCGCAGGCATTTGCATGGCTGCAGCTTTTTTCGCAATGGCTTTTACACGGCAAGCCGCTTCCAAAAGAGAGTATTCAGAGTGAACGTGAAGATGTACAAAAGACATGATATATTCATATCTTAGAGGCCCATTTTATTCAATTTAGGAGCCCCGCGTTGCCTGCAAAACTGCACTTAAAGCAGCTGTATCTTCACTCCCGACGGAATCTGAGCTTTCTCTAGATTCAGTCTATCGTTTACGACTGGAATAATGATCACTTTATCGCCCAATCCGCCATTGACAACGAAGTGAACTTGCACTCCCGAGATGCTATTTGGATCAGTAGCGCCATCAATATTCCACATCTGAGCCACTCCATCGAGGAACGAAATTTTATTACTATCTACCACTGTGGGATCCGCTTCTAAAGCGGCGCTCATAATGCTCGGGCCATATCCATCGGCAACCTGCATATCGACTTGAATACGTTGATAGAAGGCTGTGCTGGATGCATACTTTATCAACATCGTATTGATATAACCTGAAGCCGGAGGAATAAAATCAAGATCCCTGGTGCTATCACCACTGATCACTCCAACAAAGCGATATCCCAGTTTTGAGTTTGGAATATCCAACGCAAAAGGATGACGAACAACTTCTGACTCTGTAAAATCGTTGAACGAAATTATTAAATTTCCCGTCGGCACATCATACAAGCGATAACCCGCCACCGAACCACAACATCCATCTAAAGACGTCACCATCAAAGGACCCAAATCACTAAATCCATAATCCGTGGCCATTTCGCTTTTACTATAAAGAACGTTGCCGAACTCATTTCCCGTACGCACCGTCCATTTCAAATTTCCAGAGATCCCATCTAGATTGATGTATTCTTTTCGATCCAGCTGCGAGTCGACCAAATACAACGCCTGTACATCGCCGTAACTTCGGACCACATCGTAATTTTGAATGGTTTTCTCTGCGACCTTTTGTCCATTTGCGTTCGTATAGTATTTAAAACTAGAGGTGCCAGAGGTTTGATAAAAAATGGTCTCTGTGGCCAAAGCTGTCAGAGATAATAACAAAGCTAGGACTAAAAGAGTTTTTTGATTGAAAATCACAAAGTTCTCCTTCTTTGAGCCTTCTGTATATTAGAGAAGCCCGACGGAGGATATCCTGAGTGACGAAAAACAAATTTTAAAATTTTTGCGAAACGGGAAAAATTAAATTTCTACGAATTTTCTTTGCTCGTAATCGAATTCTAACATGCGTCCGTGTTCAAGCTCAAAAAACCAACCATAAATTTTCAAGTTTTTAGCTTTTAGACGTTCCTGGATAAAAGGAAAACTCATCAAGTTCTCCATGGAAATCAAAACGGCCTTCTTTGCGCAAGAATCGAGCTGTTCTTTGAGGGAGGCATTTGGCAATTCTCTCAGCACTTCAATTTTTGCTTCATTAGCAATCTTCATCCAAGAAGAAATAAAGCTGTCTGAATTGTTGTAGGCACCGGTTAGTAGGGCATTAATACCGCCACAATGTTCATGTCCTAGAACAATAATGCTTTCAACTTTAAGACTGTTCACGGCAAATTCAATCGCTGAACTGACCCCATGAAATCCCCCGCCCGTTTCATAGGGAGGAACCAGGTTGGCCACGTTTCTCATGACAAAAATATCGCCGGGTTTTGCTTGAGTCAAAAGTGCGGGATCTACGCGGGAATCACTGCACCCAATAATCAAAGTTTTTGGAGCCTGTCCGTCAGCATTGAGGTGTTCATAAAGTTCTGTGTCTTTAACAAAGTATTTGGTTCTAAATTTATGAAAACCGTCCACCAATTTCTTTACCTCATCAGACACAAGACCCCCTCATAAATTTTATAATTCAAAAAGGGGGTCTTTGTTGACCAATTTTACAAAAATGATGAGGCGTGTTGATTACTCACGATGCAAGCTTGCATTTGTCGACACCAAGGCCGGAAGTAAAATCAAACTTAGCACCAGGGAGGCAATAAGACCTCCTAGAATCATAACTGCAAATGGTTTTGCAGTTTCAGATCCCATTCCCTGCGAAAAAGCTGCGGGAATAAGTCCGATAATGGCAACACTATTTGAAAGAACAATACTCTTTCCCTTTTCCTTCAAAGCTGTCCAAATATTATGAGTTCTTTCCAGTTCAGATATCAACATCATGCCGGTCAAGAAGGTGATGCCAATAAGTACTATGCCTCCCGCAGCAGCAGAAATACTAAAATTCAACCCAAAAAGACGAACAAATAACAAGCCCCCGCTGGCGGCAAAAGGAATTTCCCACATTAAAAAGGCAACCTTCATCCAATTTTTAAACCAAGAGTAAAGCAAAACCACCATGGCCAATAAACACAAAGGAACCACAAACATCAGTTGACGTGAAGCCCGCTCGGCATTCTCAAAGGATCCCGACCATTCAATATGATATTTATCGGGCATCTTAATTTTTTCGCGAATTCTTTGATTGGCTTCATTCACAAAACTGACCACATCGCGATTCCTTACCGAACATTTCACAGCGATACGACGAGCCCCACCCTCGCGGTAGATTCGCCCCACTCCTTCCGTCAGTGCAGGCACAGCCACTTCACCCAAAGGAATGCGCGCTCCATCCGGAGTCAAAACTGGCAACGATGCAAGAACATTCATCGTTGGCGGATTTGAAATTTCTGGCTTCACTACGATGTCAATGGATCGGCCTTGTTCATCAACCATCTTGGAGGCTGTTCGGCCCATTAAGGCCGTCTCTAGAACATCCTCGGCATCCATAACACGCAAGCCATACCGAGCTAACAAATCACGATTCATCTTAAAGCGAAGCTCTGGTTGTCCTAACAGGGCCTCGGAAGCCACATCTGCCGCACCAGGAACTGCTTTCACCACATCAACGATCTCATCACCGATACGTTGAAGCTCATTAATTTGAGCGCCAAAAACTTTAACCACCAACTCGCCCTTAACCCCACTGATTGCCTCATCGACATTGTCTTTGATCGGTTGCGAGAAATTAAAGTCCACGCCATTAAAATCTTTCATTTTTTCCTGAGCGATCTCGACAAAGCCATCAATGGTTTTTGCAGACTTCCACTCATCCTGGGGCACCATCGAAACAAAGATCTCGATATTATCAAAACCATTGACGTCAGTCCCATCATCCGGCCTTCCGATCTGTGAAACTACGTCCACAACCTCAGGAATCTCTTTCAACTTTTGTCTGATCTTTTTTGAAATCTCCGTGGAGGCTTCCAATGAAATTGTTGATGGAGCCGTTGCTCGAATATACATCGAGCCCTCATTAAGACTTGGCAAAAACTCTCGGCCCAATCCCCACATCAGCAAAGACAGAAACACGATAAAGATAATTCCAACTTTTAAATTCAGATATGAGATCTGGCCCAGTCTTTTTGCCCACTGCGTGCACTTCGCGGTGATCATATCTAAGAAATGATCAGTGCGCGTCGCACCCTGAAAACCCACAGGCAAGTTTTTCCACGCTAAAGGAATAAATAAGAAGGTTCCAATCTGCCCACCAATCAAAGCGGTGATCAAGGTCACACCAAGAGGCCTGAAGATTCGTCCTTCGACTCGCTGTAAACTTAAAATCGGAATAAAGGCAATCACCAACAACAAAGCACACATCAAGGCCGGAGCTAAAACCGAAGCAAAAGATTTCGTTACATCATCTTCGCTTTTATATTTTGAGACCGACAGTTTATGAATAACTGCTTCTGCGGAAAATATAGCAGTTTCAATGATGATACCAAAGTCCACGGCCCCCAACGAGATCAAGTTAGGCGTATACCCCAGAAAGCGCAGTCCAACGAAGACCATCAATAATGAAAACGGAATTATCAGAGCCACAGCCACGGTCATGGGCCAATAAGCCCGACCAAACCCAAACCATAGCAAAAGACACACTAAGAGAATTCCGAAAATAATATTATGAAAAACGGTGTGACTGCTTCTTAATATCAAGTTCGTTCGATCATAATAGGGGCGAATTTGAATGCTCTTTGGCAAAATGGAGTTATTCAGCTTTTCTATTTTTTCGCGAATCTGTTTGCACGTCTCCAGACTGTCTGCCCCATGACGAAGCATTATAATTCCCTCGACCGCATCATCTTCTTGGTTATAACCAATGACCCCCAGGCGCGGACGATGACTGACTTGAACACGGCCTATATCCCGCACGCGAATTGGAATTCCTTTTTGTGTCGCAATGACCGCGGACTCTAAGCTCTGTGATGTTTCATACATCCCAATAGAGCGGACAATATAACCTTCTTCACCATGGGTGATGATAGTCCCGCCGGCATTCGCATGATTTTGCCCCATGGCCTGTGCCACATTGGAAATACTAAGCCCCAAAGCCTTCATGCGTGTGATATCCAGGCGCACCTCGATGGTCTTGATTGGTCCACCGAAACTTACGACATCCGCGACTCCAGGAATACTTTTAAACTCTCGCTTTAAGGTCCAATCCTCTGTCAGTCTTTGCTCGTCCAACGGAGCAGATCCCGTCAACGTGTAGCGATAAATTTCTCCAACGGGCGTGCTATCCGACGACAAGGTCGGCTTTACACCATCGGGCAGATCCGCTTCACTCAGATGTTGAGAGACATCCAGACGCGCATCTTTACTTTTTACATCATCGTCGAAGGTCAGAGTGATAACACTCAATCCGAAAATGGAAATAGATCTTTGATTGATCAATCCGGGAAGTCCATTGGTTGCGACTTCTAAAGGCTGGGTCACTTGACGTTCAACCTCTTCAGCTGCTTTTCCCGGGTAAAGGGTGATGACCTGAACCTGGACATTGGTGAACTCTGGGAATGCTTCGATCTCACTATGCACAGCAATCCATACGGCATAGGAGATGAAGAACACAAAAAGAAACCAAAAAAGCACGGGCTGATTTCTTTGAATCTGCAGCCACTTATCGAGAATTTTTCGCATGACATGTCCCTACAGTTTTGAGTCTCCTAAAAGACTTCTCAGCAAAAAGATGGCTCCCTTAGAAGCAATCATATCCCCAGCTTTCAAAGCTCCCTCTTGGACCGGACGAAGTAAGCTGTAACTTTCATTTTCAGAAACAACATAGACCTGTACTAATTTTTTCTTAGAACCCTGATCTTCAATAACGAATCTTTTATCCTGATGAAAAACCACGGCTGTAGACGAGGCCTTCAACATCTTTTGATCATGGCCAATATCAATGTCGCCAAAAACAAGGGACTCCAAGGCGATATGACTTGGTAAATTCATTGGCGCCAAGCGAACCTTGAAGGTGCGAGTGGAGGAATCAATGGTCGGCACGATACTCTGAATCTTACCTGTTAATTTCGTATCCCCATCTGCAGCAAAATAAAATTGAACATGCTGTCCTTTGCGAACCTTGGCCATGTCCTTCTCTGGAATATCCAACTCAATGGTTAGGCGCTTTGTATCTAAAACGGTCGCAAGAGGATCGCCCATATTAAATGAAGATCCTGAATCCATATTTCTTTTAGTCAATACGCCGGTGTGCCCGGAAGTAAAAAGACAATCATTGTTTTTAATTTTTAAACCCAATTGCTGTTCACGTTTTTCGACTCCATCTTGCAGCTCCAAAATATGTTTGGACTGAGCCACCTTGCGCTCCTCAATCAAAGAGAAGCATTCACTGCTACTGATCATATAAAGTGGAGTCCCCACCGAAACAGCTTCGCCCTCTCGTTTTAGGATGCTGATGATTCGCCCCGGAATGCGGGCCGATTCGATATTCAGAGCACCGTCCTGGGGAACCACATGCCCCGTGATACTCAAAGAACTAAAGTCCGGCCCTTCTTCCAACTTCATCCACTCAATCTCAGAGGCCTGCGCCGCGAAGGAGATCGCAAAGGTTATAAACGCGAACACTATTTTCTTATTCATGGCTGCCCCTTAGAACTTAAGTTGGTCGAGTCACAATTTTTTAGACATCGTAAATGCGCAACAATAATTGAACTTCTTAATTGAATATCCTGATTCTTAAGATCCATCAGGGTTTTGCGAGCCATGACCAGCTCAGCATAACCTAATTTTCCCGAGCGATAGGCTGAATAGGTACTATCCAAAAGTGCTTCGGCTAAGACCAGATCTGTTGTGCGCAGCTCTTGAAGACGCTTCTTGCTGCGCTGATACTCCAAGGCGGCATCCACTTGATCTGCATCTGCAAAAACTTTTTGATTCTCAGCCGAACTCGCATCCATCCGAGCCTGTGCTTTGGTGCGCTTGATCTCTGCACCCTCATAGAATGGAAAAAGCAAAGGAATCGTCACGCCGACGCTATATGTTGTTGTCCATGCTTCTCCACTGGGACTTCCTGGCAAATAAACATAGTGGTTGCGAGTAACAGCCAAGTTCAAGTCTGGGGCTTGGGACCACCAAGCAGTTTCCTCCGTCGCTCTTGCCAACTCTATGGTTGAGACAGAACGATTTTGGTCTGCGGTACGATCCGATAATTCACTTAAAACATCCGCATCCAAATCATCAGCCAAACTTAACTGTGGAAGTTCGCTCTCAAGGGGGTTTTTCCCCATCAAACGAAGCAATTTGCGACAGCTGACGACTTTTTTATCTACAGACGTTTGCAAATCAGTGGAGGCTTGACGAGCCAACAGCGCTGAGGATATTTTTTCGGCCAAAGTTCCATGACCTGATTCGTAAGAGGCCTTCATCGACTTGTACATGGTATCTAAGTCGCTAAAAGATTCCTTCAGAAGAGATTCCGTCTCTTGAGTCGTGGCACAATCCAGATAGGCCTGAGACATCATATGCACTAAATCATATTTCTTAGCGTCCAGTTCGGCCTTTTGTGATGCCATCTTTGCATCATCAATATCTTTCAAGGCAAACGCCTTACCGGGAAGCCCCACAGGTAAAGCTACACCCCAGCTTTGATTGGTGTTGTTGTCACTGTTGGCATATTGAAGTTGTGGCTCATTAAAAATGAACCGACGCCAGCGGTCTCTTTCAGAAAGATCGTATTGAATCTTTTGATTAGCAATTAACGGCGACGAGGCCAGGGAGCCACGAACCACATCTGAAAGACTCAGAGATTCTTTAGCCACGGCAGTCGAACAAAGAAACAAAACTACAAGGCAGGCGTTCCGCACAAATTACTCCAAAAGCAAGTTGAGGCCACTTCTTTATATGTTTAACATTTGTTAATGGCAAGACTGAAAAATGAGCACTCTAAAACCTGAATAAACGCCTAGCCCGTCGCCTAGTCCATGGCCACATTTTCTTAGAATGAAACTTAAGCTTAAGTTAGATTTTTTTATTTTTATGGCATCGCATTCTAATACACCCCAGCCAATGTCGTGTTTTCAAGTATAAACAAAAAGCTTATAGTGTTCTTGCCAGTCATCTTTCAAACTCGGATCTGAAATTAATAAGCATCAGAATCATGGAGGATATATGACTGCTTCTTTTTCCGACTTCTCGTTCATTCTTTGTCCAGGAAATATGCCTGACCCTAACTACAAAGCTCTTTATAAAAAAATATATGACTGTTGGTATCTAGTTTGGGGGGAAGCATTTAAAGAGCTTGGCATCACAAAACCAATGAACTCTGACGCCTTCACTCGCCAAGATCTGATCGGTGCAACTTTTTATAAGGACGAATGCATTGGCATGTGCTTTTACCGCTGGACTGATGCAACTCGCAAAGATTTCTCTGAAGACAGCTACTTTCAGATCTGGAACGACGACCACCGGGCTGCTTTGTGCTCTCGCGGAAATAAAATTCTTGTCTGCAGCAACCTCACTCTTCATCCAATGGCTCGTGGTAAAAAACTTGGCTTCAATGGCAAAGATCTTATGATTGGCATGATGGTACAAACTTTCATTAACTCTAAAGCTCATGCCATGACGGGAGCTATGCGCGTCGACCGGGGCGCTAATGGAGCGACAGCTCGCTGGGGCTCAACCACCATCGCCCACCGCGTTCCATGCGATTATGGCGCAGACAACACAGAGTTGGTTGGCTTCTTCAAGGATGACCTTGCGAAATTCCCGCCCCATGAACTTTATAGCTTCTCAGAATATCTCTGGAACACTCGCACACTCATCCCACGCTTGAACTTTGATAACGAGTTCAATCAAGAAAGACTTACTCATTCACAACCTGAATTGGTGGCATAGTTTTATGGATAAACGCGCCTATTTGCAAATTCGCAAAGGTCTGCAAATAAAAAATAGTGAGCAAATATTTATCAAGCACCTACTTATCGACTCCACCATCCTAGCAACAATGCTGGGATGGTGCTGGTATTCCTCGAACTCTTTTCTAGCGTGCTTCGCAGCACTGGGTGTTTCCATTTTAATGTTTCGAAGCTTCGCAATGATGCATGAAGCAGTTCACGGGGTCGCGACCAACTCCCGAGCTAACGACTGGGTTGGAACCTTCTACGGTGGCCTCGCGCTTTTAGCTTTTGAGCCCTGGAAACGCGCTCATTTAGAACATCACTATTGGTCATGGAACGCGGAAAAAGATCCAGTCATGGCCTTATTGGTGGTCTATCCAAAATTTCCTAAGTGGTTACAAGCCACTTTAAGTTTTGGCTGGAAAACATGGCTGCCGGTCATGGCGATCATGCAACACATGGTGTTCTGGACGCTTTCAATCAAGAAATTTATATCATCGCCTTTCTCTTGGAAGATGACCGCGGGAGTAATATGGCCTTTGATGTTTTGGGGAATAATCTGCTTTGTGGTACCAAATCAGATTTTACTTTTCGCTGTTTTGCCGGGAGTTCTTATTTATCTCGCTTCCGTAGAAATCGTAAATCTTCCCCATCATCTGCGCCTAGAACAACAAAGCGGCAACACTCGCCTGGCCATCTGGGAACAATATCAAAGCTCTAGAAGCTGCGTTTATCCCCAATTCATCGAAAAATTCATCACCTTGAATTTCAACTATCACACCGAACACCACATGTTCCCTGATTTAGCGTGGCATCAGCTTTCTGAGGTCCACACTATTTTAAAGGAACAATTAGGCGATCGTATGAATATTGATGAACAGTTTGCGTGGACGGTAAAATACCGCCACGAAAACTTAGGTTTTGTTTTAGCTAATGACAAAAAAGCTAAAGATATTTTAGTGGAAAAATACCTTGCCCCTACAGGAACGCAAGAGATTTGGTCTCCGCAAAACCTTCAGCAATAATACTCCCCTTCGCTGTGCAAACAAAGGCACGGGGAGCATCTGGCCTGGTGCGTTTCAAATAGCCGATATGTTGGAAATTCACCAATGCGTTTCTTGGAATGAAAGGTTCAGTCATTCCCGTATCATGGGTTTCCCTTAAGACATGGGGCGCAACATTAAAGGTTTTAAAGGGAATTTCAGACTCTAGAACTTTGGCAATTTCACTTTGCATCTGCTCGATCGTCAACTGAGGACGCTCCCAAAGGACGTACCACTCAAAAACCGAAAGATCCAACAATGAATATCCTGTCATATCGAGCATTTTAAAACTGCGATAAAGTTGCAACATGTCTTCACTATAGATTTCAACGACAGTTTCATCATCTATGGTCTCAAGCAAATCCTTATCAACGGAAAGACCATAGTAATCTAGCGCTTTAAGTAAGAAACCTTTCTCTTGAACTCCTTTATCCGCATAATTCGCATTATCAGCCCAATAAGCACATAGGTTCAAATAATCAGAAATTTCTTTTTTCTTAGCATCGGTCAAAACCAACAACTGTTGCGCCGCCGATTTAGACCAAATTGGATTGCGACAACCCATCTTCATCGCCGCTCTAGCATAACTTGCTAGAGCCTGCAAAGTTGGGCGATTTGTTGAATCAAAAATCAACGACTGATCATTAAAATCTTCACACAAAATTGCTCTTTGATTCATTACTTACCGGCTCTGCTAACTTTTCCAGAGTTCATAAATTTTCTTCTAAGATCTTTTTTGATTTCTTCGATAGTTACTTCTTCAATGACAGAGTAAAGCTCTTCATCAGAAATATTATACAGACGCGCTAGCTTCTTGAGGATATCAATCGGAGGATGGGAAATTCCACGCTCCCAGTTAGAGATAAATTGCGGCGTTGAATACTCTAAAACATCGGCAACTTTCCCTTGAGTTAAGCCTGCCTGGATCCGTGAATCTTTTAAAAATTTAGCTAGTTTCATGTGTACTTTTATTCCTCTCAAACGTGCCGTCATAAAAAGTAAAAAAACACCCAATTAACCAATTGAGGCCATAAGAATTCAAGTAAATTGTTTGCTATTTAACGCTTTGCTCACGACAAAGGGATAGAAAAAAGGAATTCACAGACTGTATTTTAAGACCGAAAAAAAAAGGGGCTATCGAAGCCCCCTTGCATTCACACTAAAGCCTTATTCCCACTCAATCGTTCCTGGAGGCTTACTCGTGATGTCATACACAACGCGATTTACGCCCTTGACCTTATTGGTGATTAAATTGGAAACATCTCTTAAGAATTGAAATTCAAAGGGATACCAATCAGCGGTCATACCATCGCTGGAAGTCACCGCACGAAGTGCCAAAACATGATCGTAGGTTCTCGAATCACCTTGCACCCCTACAGTCTTCACAGGCAACAAGACACAGAACGCTTGCCAGATTTTTTCATATAAACCGTGCTTACGAAGCTCCGAGATATAAACATCATCGCAATCTTTTAGAATGCGAAGTTTTTCTTCCGTTACTTCGCCTAAAACTCGAATTGCCAAGCCAGGCCCCGGAAACGGATGGCGCCATAACATCGCATGGGGCAACCCCAGTTGCGCACCCAAAGCGCGCACTTCATCTTTAAACAACTCTCGAACAGGCTCTACAAGCCCTAGGTTCATCTTTGCAGGCAAACCGCCGACATTGTGATGGGACTTAATAGTAACACTGCCACCGATCGAAGAAACGCTTTCAATGACATCTGGATACAACGTCCCTTGAGCCAACCACTTGATAGGAAGTTTTTTATCGTAACTTTTATCAAAAATTTCGATAAAGACACGCCCGATGGTTTTACGTTTTTCTTCAGGATCGGTTTTACCTTTAAGCTCTGAAAGAAACTCTTTCGAGGCATCAACACCTTTTACGTTCAGGCCAATACCTTTATAACTCTCAAGTACATTTTCATATTCGTATTTACGCAAAAGTCCGTTATCCACAAAAACGCAGTGCACACGCTCCGCACCCAAAGCTTTTGTTAGAAGGGTCGCAACCACGGTCGAATCCACGCCGCCACTTAAGCCAACCAAAACATGATCTGCTTCACCAACTTGTTTTCGAACCTCATCGATCAAATGATCTTTAATATGGGGAGCATCCCAGTCTGAAGGGGCTTTACACATATCCTCAGCAAAGTATCGCAACAAATCCAAGCCATGATCCGTATGAGCCACTTCGGGATGGAATTGCACAGCTAAAACGTTGTCTGAACGCATTGCCGCGGGATGATCACCATCAGAGTTCGCGATAATTTCAAACCCTTGTGGAGCCGCCTCAACAACGTCACCGTGACTCATCCATACTTTTTGTTTTTGTGGAACGCCCTTTAGGACAGAAGTCCATGTTACATAATTAAGGCCGTATTCACGATGCTGAGCTTTTGTGACCTTACCACCCAATTGATGAGTCAAAAGTTGCATCCCATAACAAACCCCCAGAAGAGGACTTATGTTACGAAGTTCTTTGATGTCTCTTTGCGGAGATCCCTCTTCATAAACTGAATTCGGGCCGCCACTTAAAATAATTCCGTAGGGATTTTTTTTACGAATTTCTTCGCTCGAATATTTGTAAGAATGGATCTCTGAGTAAAATCCCAATTCACGCAAGCGACGAGCTATAAGTTGTGTGAACTGTGAACCAAAATCTAAAATAATAAAACCGCGCATCATTATTAACTCTCAATTCGGTAGTTCGGAGCTTCTTTGGTGATACTCACGTCATGTACATGTGATTCACGCAAGCCCTGTGCGCTGATCTGCACAAATTTTGCTTTCACTTGAAGTTCATCAATATTTTTTGCACCCAAATAACCCATACCAGATTTCAATCCACCGATAAGTTGATGGATGATTCCAGAAGCGGGTCCCTTATAGGCTACTTTTCCTTCAATGCCTTCAGGAACCAGCTTATCGTTGTCTTCAACATCCATCTGACCATAACGATCTTTGGAGCCTCGAGACATCGCACCCATACTGCCCATGCCGCGATAAACTTTATAACTACGTCCTTGGAACAAAATCGTTTCGCCAGGAGCTTCTTCAGCACCAGCCAAAAGATTTCCTATCATCACAGAGTTCGCACCCAACGCGAGTGCCTTAGTAATATCGCCAGAGAACTTAATTCCACCATCGGCAATAATAGTTTTACCACGGGCCTTCGCAGCGCTTGCGCATTCCATGACTGCAGAAATCTGCGGCATGCCCACGCCAGCGACAACACGAGTTGTACAAATACTTCCCGGACCCACACCGACTTTGACAACGTCAGCGCCTGCTTCAATCAAAGCAATAGTGCCATCGGCGGTTACAACATTCCCCGCGACAATCATCACGTCTTTGTATTTTTGCGAGATATATTTCACCATCTCGATCACATTTTTAGAATGACCATGGGCCGTATCAATACAGATAACATCCACTTTAGCCGCCACCAAAGCCTCTGCACGCTCTTTACCATCGGCACCCACTCCAAGAGCGGCGCCCACGAACAAACGACCATGTTCGTCCTTTGTGGCGTGTGGATAGTTCTTTGCTTTCTCGATATCCTTAATCGTGATCAAACCTTTCAGTCGGCCTTTTTCATCCACCACTGGAAGTTTTTCGATACGATGTTTTTGTAAAATCTTTTTTGCTTCTTCTAGTGTTGTGCCCATTTTCGCAGTGACGAGGCTTTCTTTAGTCATCAAATTGCGAATCGGTTGATCGAAATTTTCCTCAAAGCGCAAATCACGATTCGTTAAAATTCCCACCAAAGTTCCATCAACCGTGATCGGCACTCCGCTAATAGAAAATTTCTCCATCAAGTCGACAGCATCTTGAACCATGTGATCCGGACTCAAAGTGAGTGGATCCATAATCATGCCGCTTTCGTATTTTTTTACTTTTTCAACTTCAAGCGCCTGTTTGTCGATATCCAAATTTTTATGAATAATTCCCAAACCACCAAACTGTGCCATCACACGGGCAATACGATTTTCAGTGACCGTATCCATCGCGGCAGAAATAACTGGCGTGTACAAATATTTATCGCGTGCAAATAAAGATCGCGGTGCCACTTCCGTGGGTGTGATCTCAGAGTACTGGGGAAGAAGAAGAATATCGTCAAAGGTCAGGGCGTAAGGAATGCCCGTTTTAGAGTTCTGTTCCATTATACCAACTCCTGGCAAGTTGGTTATAATTCTGAGGGGATTCCCCTCAGAGATCAACCACAAGTCTGTCAGAAGTTAGTTTATTCGTACCAGGTCTTGTATAGCAGGTAGTTATCTGCGGATTTTTCAAGCAATTGAACCTCTGCATCAGTAAGTTCACGTTTTACTTTAGCTGGACGTCCCACGACCAAGCTGCGCGGCGGAATTATAGTTCCTTCTACCAATAAAGAGCCAGCGCCAATAAGACAATGCTCCCCGACCTTCACCCCATCCATCAGAATAGAACCCATCCCTACCAAAGTAGCACGACCCACTTCGCAGCCGTGGAGCATCACAAGATGACCAATAGTCACACGATCATGCAGGGTTGTACCAAATTTCTGATAAGTTCCATGAATCACTGAACCATCTTGAACATTCACTTCTTTACCGATGCGAATCGGCATGACATCACCGCGAATAGTCACATTATACCAAACTGAAGAGCCTTCGCCGATTTCAACGTCTCCGATGATACGAGCATTGTCTGCAATAAAAGTATTTTCCTTCACAACTGGAGTAGCTCCACGAGCCTTCACAAAAACACTCATTGAAATATCCTTCATCTAAAAAATATTAAATCAAGGATAGCTTATTCGAGCGAACGAGGTTTTTCAATTTTTACAATCATGGAATCCCGCTGAACTAAACGAAAACCAACTTGGGGCGCGCCTATGGAAATATCGCCCTTGCCTCTAGTCCCAGGTCTGTATCGGAAACAAAGTTGTTCATCACACAAATAAGAACCGCCCTTTAAAACTCGCTTCTTCACCGCAAAATTTAGGTCAATTTGTAAGGCGGCACATTTCCGAATAGCACCTCAAGGCTTTACTCGGAAACCACCCAGACTAGATCTCCTGACAAAAGATGAAACGCCGAAGAGGGGCCTAAAATCTTTTCTTTACCTCGCTCCACACCCACAACTAAAACCTTACGATCTTCACGCAAACGACTGTCACGAATAGATTTTCCATCATAGTTATCGTCGGGCATGATTTCGAAAGAGCTCAACCGGTACTTTCCAGGGACCGCCTGACTCCAACGATGCTCTTGCTGGTCCTTCGCAATTTTTTTATGAAGCTCTTTCAACTCGTCTTCACTTCCAAAACACACCACACGATCATAAGGCCATAACACAAAATCACCGGCCGGAGCGAATATCTGACGATCTCCACGCAAAACCGAAGCAATCGTCACACCCCATTTTTCTTTAAAAGAAAGCTCTCGCAAACTTCTACCAATCAAACCTGTGGACTCCACACCCAAATCAAATATTTCAACCGACGCATTCCATGGCAAAAGTTGCGGATCGAATTGATGGGATGGCACCTGCTCCTGAACTTCATTTTCAGTCAAGTTACCTACGAATCTTTTTTCAAAGAAGGCATAAAGCTTTTCACCATAACGTGCGGTTAAGAAAGCCCCGACCACGATGATAAACGCCAAAGCTCCCGAGGCAATCGGCAAAGAAATAAATTGCGCCACCATCACTGACAATAATAAAACCGCTAGGATCACCCGTCCTAAAGTAATACCCGGCAACAATGCCTTCAAGCGACTGCGCTCTTCATTATTGGCATTAGCAGGCCGCCCCTGCACAAGCCCCCAGAAGAAGGGACCTGACACCATTAAGCAAATCAGAAACGTAAAGGCTCCAGCAAAAGGGCTTGAAGAGAAATGATCTTCCATCTGCACCAAGACAAATCTTTTTACCGAAAAAATAATAGCTAGAATCACCACGGCATTCAGAAGAATTTTAACGCCGTAGTGAGAAAGAATCAAACCACCAATCCCCTGACCACTCTGTTTTTTCACCGAAGCATAGTAGTTATCTAACAAAGTCTTCAAGCGTTCCGGGAAATACTTATCAGACAATTTGTAGGCAGCCTCAGAGGATTTAATCATATACGGCGTTGTAAACGTCGTCACTGCGGACGCCGCCACAGCCAACGGATACAAAAAGTCGCTGGTCACTTTCAACGTCACACCTAAAGAAGCAATAATGAAAGAGAACTCGCCAATTTGCGCAAGACTCAGCCCGGCCTGCATCGAAGTTTTGCGTGACTGTCCCGACATCAAAGCGCCCACATAGGTGCTGATAAATTTACCAACGATAGTCACCAACGTGAACAACGCCACCAGACGCCAATTTTCAATGATCACCTTCGAATCAATCATCATCCCGACAGAGACGAAAAAGATCGCCGCAAAAAGATTCTTCACCGGATTAAAGAGCTTTTCGATATGATGGCCCTCAGGAGTTTCCGCCAACAAAGAGCCCATCACAAACGCCCCTAATGCCGGAGAGAATCCCGCTGTTGTTGCAATGATCACCATGATCAAGCACAAACCAATGGCAACAACCAAGGTAGTTTCTTCATCCAAAAGATCGCGAATCTTTCTTAAGAACGCTGGCAGTAAGAAGATGCCCAAAATGAACCACAACAAAATCAAGAAAACCATTCGCGTCGTTACGCCTAACAACGACGTCACGGAAAAGCCCTCGTTCGAAACCAAAGACGGCAGCAACACTAAAAGTAAAACCGCAACGACATCCTCAACAACAAGAATACCAAAAACTAGTTCGACGAACTTACTTCCCTTCATCCCGAGTTCTTGGAAGGCCCGCACGATGATGGTTGTTGAGGAGACAGAAAGGATTCCCCCCATGAATAAACTGTCGATAGAATTCCAGCCAATAATTCGACCCACCATATAACCAAGGCCAACCATAAAGAAAACTTCAAAGACCGCAGTGAATCCCGCAGAGCCACCTACTTTAACAAGCTTTTTAAAACTGAATTCTAAACCCAAACTGAAAAGAAGAAAGATCACGCCAATCTCAGCCCAGACACTAATACTTTCCTTGTCCTGCACAGTCGGCAACCAAGGCACATGGGGACTTACTAAAAATCCTGCAATCAGATAACCAAGAACAAGGGGCTGTCTTAACTTCTTAAAAAGAAGTGTCACCAAAGCGCCAATAACTAGAATAAAACCAAGATCAGATATGAGAGGTGGCAAATGAATCATGTCTTATTGTTTCAAGCATGATCCGCGAGTTCAATTTGCAACACAGCATTTAAAAGAAATTTTAACTTCAATAATTCTGACAATTAACACTTGATAATCGCTCTGAGAAAATCAAAAACTGCACCACTAGCGTGGTGTTATGACAAAAGCCTGAACGCGTAACTCGGACCACCTTCTTGATCTTTTGGTCTTAAAGATATCGCCAGCGTGATTCAAATCTTGCTGAGACCTCACTTTATATGTCTCAGCTCTCTATAAAACACTACCAATGC